>Ga0315312_1000036_pt1 | contig 269763 bp, 262 predicted proteins | sample TDP7_MG_FD_203629 | JGI IMG/M metagenome (GOLD analysis project Ga0315312, IMG submission 203629) | Freshwater sediment microbial communities from Lake Towuti, South Sulawesi, Indonesia - TDP7 | ecosystem: Environmental > Aquatic > Freshwater > Lake > Sediment | place: Indonesia: South...
GAACAAGCAGTATAAGTTTCAACGAGAGGACTCATAAAACGAGGATTGAAAGAGGAGCTCGAGGAGGTGACCTAGCTGGAGACCAAGGAGTTTCAACGAGAGGACTCATAAAACGAGGATTGAAAGACTTCCTTCCATTCTGGGACATCGTACTCCAACACTTGGTTTCAACGAGAGGACTCATAAAACGAGGATTGAAAGGAATTGGATTCACCCTGACGGCGCTGGATCCGCTGAGGTTTCAACGAGAGGACTCATAAAACGAGGATTGAAAGCGGTCTGCAGGTTGACCTGTGTGAGAGTTGTGTTGGGTTTCAACGAGAGGACTCATAAAACGAGGATTGAAAGATGTAGCAACGGTCAGAACTACGTTGTTGATGCCGGGTTTCAACGAGAGGACTCATAAAACGAGGATTGAAAGCCGCACCCCCGAGCACGTCAGCCGCCGGCTCAGGAGTTTCAACGAGAGGACTCATAAAACGAGGATTGAAAGAGTTCAGTTAGGCGGCGTCGGATGGCGTCGTTGATAACGTTTCAACGAGAGGACTCATAAAACGAGGATTGAAAGCGAAGATCCCGGAGGAGGGCATAACCGACGAGTGGCGTTTCAACGAGAGGACTCATAAAACGAGGATTGAAAGGGGAGTACTGTTTATGCGTCAAATCTTTCTATAACGTTTCAACGAGAGGACTCATAAAACGAGGATTGAAAGACTGGATCGGAGAGGCTGTGAAAACAGTCATCAATCCCATCTCAGAAAAGAGAATTGAAAGATCGATCTCTGTTGCATTAATGGCGTAGACTTTTCTCTCCAGTCACCTTTTTGGGGCCAGAAAGTCTCGTATCGTTGCGGCGTATACCTCAGACGCTCTCATCACTTGGTCTATTTCGATGTACTCGTCTGTTGTGTGCGCCAGCGCCTCATCACCTGGTCCGAATATCACGACCGGCATCTTAGCCATGTGGTGAATATATCCGCCGTCTGTGTGGAATCTCGACACCGCGAGGTCCGACCTAACCCCGAGGGTCGCCTCCGCCGCCCTCCTCACAGTCCGCACGATCTCTTCGTCTTTCGAAACCAGGGTGGGGTACCAGCCGTATGGACAGGAAACCTTCGCTCTCAGGTCTGGGTCTTCGACGGAGAGCTTAGCCACGATCTCCTCAAACTCTTTCACAGCTCGCTCGGGTGTTTCCCCCATGGTGAGTCTGCGGTCTATGACTATTCGGCAGCTCTCCGGGACCACGTTCGGCTTTGTTCCGCCCTCTATGACCCCGACGTTCATGGTCCCCCTTCCGAGGGTTGGATCGTAGCCGAGCCGCAGCTGCTTGAGGGCAAGGATGATCTTTGCCATCTTCTCAATGGCGTTGACCCCAGTCTCAGGCATGCTTCCGTGAGCGGCTTTTCCCTCTGTCACTATCTCGATGTCCGTGCGACTCCGGTGTCCGATGCTCACCCTGAGGTTTGTGGGTTCGCAGATCACGGCGGCTTTCCCTTTTATGACACCCTTGTCGAGGAGTTCGACGACGCCCTTCCTGTCCGTCAGCTTTCTTCGGACCTCCTCGAGCACGACCGCGGTCAGGATCAGCTCTCCCTTAACCGCGATACGGCTCCTCTTCAGGGCTTCAGCGGCGAGAATCATCGCCGCCAGGCCGCCCTTCATGTCTGCGGCGCCTCTGCCATACACCCGGTTCTCTTCGACATGAGCCTCGAAGGGATCGAAGGTCCACAGGCTCACGTTTCCAGCGGGGACGGTGTCCATGTGGCTGTTGAAGACGAGAGCTCTGCCCTCGCCCGACGACGATCTTCCCACCACGTTTCCGCCGATCGTTTCGACGTCCAGCCCTGCTGCGTTCATTCTCTTTGCTACGTACTCGGCGATTCTCTCCTCCTCTCCGCTCACGCTCGGGATTCTGATTAGATCCCTAAGCAGGTGGAGGGCGTCTTCCCTATCGACTGAGAACTGGCGTTTCAGTTGGTGGCTCTCCTTCGATTTGCGCCGTAGCGATCGTGTCGTTAGGGTATGTGAGGCTTAGGGTCGGAGGAACTGGCCGTATCCGACCTTTCCAACCACTCCTGACTCGTCCATCACTATTTGCCCTCTCACGATGGTGGCTGTCGGAACACCCTTCACTTCCCATCCGTCGTAGACGGTTACGCTTCGACCCTTCGTGTGCATCTCCTCTTTCCTGATGGTCTTCTGTTTCTTGAGGTCCACGATGGTGATGTCCCCGTCTGAGCCGATCCTGATGGCTCCCTTGCGCGGGTAGAGACCGAATATTCTCGCCGGGTTCGTGGACATCAGCCGGGCTAGGCGCTCGATCGAGATCCTTCTCTCGTTCACCTTTGTCAGTAGGAGGGGTAGCATCGTCTCGAGCTGGGGCATTCCTGCGGGCGCCTTCCAGATGTCGGTCCATCCCACGTCCTTCTCCTCCTTCGGGAACGGAGCGTGGTCGCTCGCTATTATGTCCACGGTTCCGCCGTTGACCGCGCTCCACATCGCGTTCACGTCCGCCGAGCTTCGGAGGGGCGGGTTGATCTTGGCGTATGGTCCAGACTTCTTCATGACCTCGCTCGTGAGGGTCAGGTACTGGGGGCATGTCTCCGCTGTAATATCCATTCCGCTTCTCTTTGCTGATTGGATGATCTCCATCGCCTCCCGGGTGCTGGTGTGGCAGAGGTGGAGCTTGGCGTTCGCCGTCTTGGCTAGGGTGATGGCTCGCTCGACCGCCTCAACCTCGACGACGTTCGGGCGAGACTCCGCGTGGGCTGGCGGGTCGAGTCTCTTCGATTCTTTCAGCTTGGCGATGTTACGCTCGATTATAGTGTTGTTCTCGGCGTGGACGCAGGATCGGAGTCCCGTCTTGGAGACGGCTCCGAATATCTCGAGCAGCGAGCCGTCGTCTACGGCGTAAACCCCTCTGTACTCCGGCTCTCTCTCAGGAGGAGGGTGGGTCAAGAAGGTCTTGAAGGCTATCGCGCCTGCTTTTGCCAGGCTTGGAATCTGCTGTAAGTTGTGGGTTCCGGCGCCTGCATAGAGACCATAGTCCACCACGGCTCTGTTCTTGAGAAGCTCGATTCGCCTGTTCAGCGCCTCCGCGGAGGCGACTGCAGGGGTCGAGACCGGCATCTCGAGGACGGTCGTTATGCCTCCCGCGGCTGCAGCCTTGGTGCCGGTCTCGAAGTCTTCTCTCTGCGGTGTTCCGGGCTCCCTCAGGTGGACGTGCGCGTCGATTATTCCGGGTAGGACGATCTTGCCGGAGGCGTCTATTGTGTGGTCGGCTTTGGGAAGCTTGGACGCCTTCCCGATGCAGACTATCTTTCCCTCGTCTATGGCGAGTCCGACTTCGTAAAGGCCGTCGGGCATGACAGCTTTCCCGTTCTTGATAACCAAGTCAACGGTCAATTCTTTCACCGTTCTCGTTGAACACACCTACTAACCTCACACCAATCCCTTTAACTGTTCGTCGATTCGCCTCTTGGAACTCTATTTGCTTCCTCCTCGGTCCCATTCTTCATGCTCAATAGTCCATCCCAGCACAGCAATACTCTTGCAAAGGGGGTGAGGTACGAGGCTGGGTGGCTGATCGGCACTGAGTTAAGATGGGCTGGATGCGTTTCGATCCTTAAGGTTCCGCGATGTTTGATTACTGGTAAACAGAAATCCTTAAGACAACGCTATTTGTTTACTGGTAACAGAAAGCGGGAAAATGCCGTGAAGCCTGAAGGCCACCTACTAAAAGCGAAGCGAGAGGAAAAGAGCACAGAAAAGCTCGACCCTGAGGAGGACTCCGAACTAATAATAGAGGGGCTCTACGGGGCTGCTCATCACTACATCGCCTACGCCCTACAAACGAAACATGGTGCCCACTCCGATAAGCACAGTCAAGACTTCTTGATCCTCCAAGAATACGGACATGAAGACATAAGGTCCAAGTTTGAGACTCTTGACAGCATAAGAACAGGAGACTTCTACGGCGGGCGGACAGACGGAGAAAGAGTCTCGAGAGCTCGGAAGCTACTGGCTGAAATAAAGGTCTGGGCTGAGGCGCCATGAAGATGCTGCAGGAGTCCGTACGACTTTTGGTCTGCGAGATCATTGCAAGACTACCCAAGATCCCGAACCTAGCAACAGCGGTCCTCTATGGGTCAGCAGCCCGAGGGGAACTGACCGAAGCATCGGACATAGATCTCCTCTTGGTCTTTGATGTCTCGCACAATCCTGAAACCGGCGGCGAACTGGAAGCCTCACACAGGATACTGGGAGACATAAAGGCTGGAAGGAAGCTTCAGATCGTTGCGACAAACCTGAAACTGATGTTGGAGCCTGATTTTCTAGACAACATAAGCAGAGAGGGCATAGTAATCTATGGAAAACTTCTCGTGCTAACAGCGGAGAAACTGCAGCTCAAACCGTATATGCTTTACGCGTACTCCGTAGCCGGTCTCACGCAAATAAGAAAATCCCAGCTCCAAAGAGCTCTGAGCGGGTTTAGGGTGGTCAGGCAAATCAAGGGAAAAGAATACAGAAGCGAAAAAGAGGGGTTACTCAAGATTCTGGGAGCCAGAAAAGTTGGAAAGGGCGTGGTGATGGTTCCACAGGAAAGTTCAAGAGTGCTCGAAGAACTGTTTGCGCGACAAGACGTGAAGCACTCAAAGATCAAGATTTGGTGCTAGTGTCTCAGACTCATTCTACGCTCAGTAAACAACAGCACCGAATCCAAGCCTCCTCTGCTTACTAGTAAGAACGGACAAACGCCATGATCGTAACAGAGAGGAGCCATCAAGCCAGACTCTACGACACGAACTTTCGAGCACAGGTCGCCATCCGCGGAATGACCCAGCAAGGTCCCAGCTCCAGACTCGCCGTGGTTTTCAGAAGGAGGGACCTCATAAGAAGTTTCAAACGGTCTACAGTAGAATTGAAAGACCTAACAACAGAGCGCTAAGTTTCGTCCATATGCTGTTTTCAACCTTCCCAATTTCAAACATTAAAATAATTGTGTAGGCTCATAATTTGAAGCTATGAATAACACGAAGATGAGAAAAAGGATCAAAAATCTGCGGAATAAGCTCTTTTTGGCTAATGATCGCACTGTATTTGTTGAAAGGTTTGTATACCTCAAGAGAGGGTACGAGAAACACAAAGATGAGCCCTATGCGATAAGACACGCTCACATAACAGATGAGATACTTTCAAACATATCCATCGTCATCGATGAGGACGACCTGATTGTCGGACGAATAAAGGAGAAGATTCCAACCGCTAAAGATGAGCGACTTCTGGAAGAGATATGGGATATCGATCCCAACGCGTATGGACATAGTACAACTTCGCAGTATGCGGCCATTCCGGAAGTGGTGAGCAGAGTTCTTCCAAAACCTCCTGCTGACCTACGCGACGTACTGCACCCCAAGCGTGATCTTCCCGTTCCAACGTGGTACAGTACCTTCGGTCATGTCATCCTCGATTGGGCGGAGCTTCTTGATAAGGGGATGAATGGAATCAGAGAGAAGGCTCGGATTAAGCTGGAGACGATTAGGGATGATGACGTTGAAGCCTCTGAGAAGAGGGACTTCCTACAGGGGGTCATGATATCATGCGACGCCGTATCCAAGTTCGCCAGAAGGTATGCGAAGAAGGCTGAGGAACTAGCCCAAGACGAAAAGAACGCTGGTAGAAGAGCCGAACTGCTCAGGATAAAGGAGGTATGCGCGAGAGTTCCAGCTAATCCGGCTACAACCTTCCACGAAGCAATCCAGTCAATCTGGTTCTTAGACCTGATTATGCACACTGTTCTAGGCGCAAGGGACTATACCCTGGGTAGGGCGGATCAGTATCTCTATCCTCTCTACAAAAAGGACATCGAGAATGGGGTAATAGACCGCGATGATGCCCTCGAACTAGTCGAATGCCTCTTCATCAAGCTCAACGAGTTTAGTGGTATCGGCTCCCACACTCATGGCAGACCTCTGTACAAATACACGGTTACCATTCCGAAGAAGAGGTCCTTGTGCATAGACAGCATACAGTATTGCACTGTCGGAGGTCAGACCGCGGACGGCAAGGATGCTTCAAACGATGTCTCTTGTCTCATTGTAGAGGCTGCGGATGAGCTTCGTCTGAAGCAACCCACAGTGGTCGTCAGATACTTCAGGGGCATCGATCGTCGGCTCTGGCTTAAGGCCTGCGACGCTGCGCGTCGAGGAGTCAACAACTTGAGCTTCTACAACGATGAGGTGATAATCCCCGCCTACACAAACTGCGGCGTCCTTCCGAAAGATGCAATCGACTACGCTCAGATCGCGTGTTGCCACCCAGGTCTTCCTGGGAGGTCTCCGCAAGACAGGGAGTACTGGTTCAACCTGTCGAAGTTTCTTGAACTCGCCCTGAATGATGGCTTCGACCCGGTTGTGGGGCTTCAGATGGGCCCACACACCGGTGATGTGGATGACTTCAAGACCTTCTATGATCTTGTTAGTGCGTTCAAGGCCCAGATTAGGTATTGGGTAGAGAGAGTGGTCCGGGAGAGAGGCGAATTCTACAAGGAGTACATAGGTGCTCGCCCCTTCTACTTTGAGTCGATGCTAATGAAGGATTGCATTGAGATGGCTATGGATATGAACGACCTGAACAGGAACCCTCCAACCGGCACGGGATACGTCTACCACGACTTTCTCGGAGGAGGAATAGCCACAGTCGCGGACTCCCTCGCAGCCATAAGAAAGCTCGTCTACGACGAAAAGAGGACGACTCTTCGGGAACTGAATGAAATCCTGAAGAAGAACTTCGAGGGTCAAGAGAAGCTGAGGCTTGAGCTGGTGAATAGGTTTCCGAAATATGGAAATGATGATGATTACGTTGACTCCATAGCCGCCGATATTGCACTCTATTACTGCCATGAACTTGTGAGGCAGCGGAACCGCTACACAGGTCTCTGCTTCCCATCGATCTATACCTATCACAGCTACGCTTCACACGGCACTGTGACAGGAGCCACGCCAGACGGTAGAAAAGCTGGTGAGCCTGTGAGCGAGAACCAGCAGGCAGTGAACGGCTTAGACAGGAAGGGCCTTACCGCCCTTCTCAACTCCATGGCGAAGATGAAGGCTGCTTTTCTGTTCACGCCCAGTGGCGGAAGCACGGTTACGATTCATCCATCGGCCTTGATCGGCGAAAACGGTGCAGAGGTCTTCTCGGACCTGCTTGAAACGTACTTTGAGAAGGGTGGGCAACATGTTCAGGTCAACGTCGTCGATGTGGAGGCTCTTAAAGATGCGAAGAAGCATCCTGAGAAGCATCGAGACCTCGTTGTGCGAGTCACAGGCTACAACGCCTACTTCGTAACCCTCAGCCCAGAGTGCCAAGACTACATAATCGCCCGAACCGCCCATGTAGCGTAGAGCTGTCGAAATGAATAGTCGAATCGCCAAAGGGGTCGTCTTCGACATTCAGAGGTTCTCGGTTCACGACGGACCGGGAATCCGTACAACTGTTTTCATGAAGGGCTGTCCCCTTAGATGCAGGTGGTGTCACAACCCTGAGTCGCGGAGGATGGAGCCTGAGATCTTTTTTGAGGAGGACCTGTGCGTCCTGTGTGGGGAATGTGTGAAAGCATGCCTTCAAGGCGTTCACGATATAATCGATAGCAAGAGGGTAATCCGACGAGAACTCTGCAAGAGATGTGGTAGATGTGTGGATGCTTGTTTGACTGGCGCTCTGGGACTTAGAGGAAAGGTCGTCACTGTGGATGAAGTGATGAATGAGGTTCTGAAGGATCGAGCATACTATATGAAATCTGGTGGAGGCATCACCCTTTCCGGCGGTGAACCACTCATGCAACCAGAGTTCGCCAAAGCCTTGTTGACTAGTGCAAAGGAAAATGAGATAAATACCGCTATCGAGACCTGCGGATACGCTAAATGGAATATCTTCGAGAAGATTCTTGATTCTGTCGATTTCACAATGTATGACATAAAAATAGCTGATCCTGTGTTACACAAGAGGTATTGTGGAGTTGAAAACTCGCTTATCTTGGAGAATTTGAAGCACGTCGTCGAGAAGGGGAAGACAATACTAGTCAGAGTGCCACTGATACCGAAGATCAGCGATACTGACGAGAATTTGAAGCGAATCGGAGAGCTATTGACTGAACTAGGGATAAAACAGGTGGAATTGATTCCTTACCACGCTTTTGCCAAAGACAAATGCAGGGCCTTGGGCGTTGATTACTCTTTAGGTAGTCTTAGGACGCAATCAAGTGGAGAACTGAATAGACTGAGGGGATCACTCTCAGGATTTGGTATAGAGGCAAAGATTGGCGTGTAAAGGTTTTTGGCGTACACAACCCTACGCATCCAGGACAATCCATTTAGCTATGTTAGAAGGGCGGGATATCAGGGCGTGGAGCCTGGGAGACCATCAATGGTGAGAGGCGGCATGCTTTAATTCTCCTTTCTGGGTTGAGGGGGAGAGCGAGTGGAGGTTGAAGTATGAGAGTTTGGAGCCGCTCTTCCCGGAGAGAGTGAGCAATCATCTCCGTAACAATGAAGTTCGTTCAGGGATCTATCGAGTTTCAAATCCAGCTGTGTTTTATTTCTTTTATTAGATCAAAGTGTGGATCGTCGGAAAGTACTCTCGCCTGGTTGATTATCGCTGTTGAAGCAATTATGCAGTCGCCCATCGGTATGTTTCTATGTTGGCATTTCAACAATCCGGCTTGCTTGGCGATATCTCGATTTAGGTCTTGGATCCGCAGTCCGCTTCGAATGAGGGATAGATAGCAAGTCTCCGCCTCTGCTTTTCCAACTTTTTCGCATACTATCCGGACGGTTTCGCCGATGACTATAGTGGGGAGTAAACCCTCCTTGCGCTGGATGAGTTCCCTCAGTTTTTTGGATGTTTTGCGCTTTGTCTCTGCTTCGGTTGAGTAAAAGTGTTCAACAAGGAATCGGCTGTCTACCACTTCATTCAAGCTAGTATTCCTCTCTAAGTTTCTCGATCTCTTGTTTGATCTCCTCCACCTTGCCAAACTTTGAATAGGCGCCGGCTAGGTCTTCGAGTTTAGGGATCACTTTAAGGAGCAGTCCCTCTTCAGCGGACTCTACAATCAGCTCATCTCCTTCCTTGATTCCGAATCTTTCTCTGAACTCAGCGGGAATCGTGGTTTGTCCTCTTCTCGTGACTTTCACAACGTTTCCCATACGCTCTGCCTTCGACAAGAAAGCATGTGTACTACCTAAAAATACTTTCCTATTTTCTACCTCGAATAGGATTTTGTGTCTGTCACCTTTGGGCTTTTTCGGTTGGTCTACGGTAGAATCGAAAATCTAACGCTGTCAGCATCTATGGCTTGCGAACTGTTCCCTTGGTTCTCAGCGGGATGCCTCGAAGAGAACTCGAATGATGTCGAAGCACGGGCATCCTGGAATGTAGGTCCCTAGGCTTCTCATCGCCTCGGCGCAGTCTCCCACTACGAAGGTTCTTCCCTCCAGCTTCATTGGGGTGTCGTCGGTCCTACCGACTATGATGTTCACTCTTCCCATCTTGCTGAGTCTGCCGTATCGGTCGAGACCGTCAAGGGCGGTGCGTATCCACGCCATGCAGCCGGGTCCGCAGGCACCTCCCACATAAGCTTCCACGCTGGGAAAGACTTTGACGAGCTGGAAGCTGGGTCGTTTGAACCTCCTCGCAACGTTCTCGGTTTTCTCGCCGACCACGGTGATTGTGCTCAGATCGGCATTTCCAAGCTTCTCAGCATGCGCGGCTCTGACCGTCGGGATCTCCATCGGGTCGAAGCCCATAAGGCTCGAGCAGACGGCGTCCACCGCCACCGTGTCCAGACCAGCGACAGCCAGGTTCATCTGGACCGGGTCGCCGTAGGTTGGACCCTGTCCCTCCAACGCTGGGAAGCCGTCCACGACGACCAGGCTCGGCTTCTGCACCTTGAGGATATCGAGGAGCTTGAGGTGGATATCCTCGCGGTGGGCGATCTTCTTGTCTTGGGGGAGGAGGAGACCGTGCTGGTTCTTGATTCCCAGGCTGACCGTAGCCATCAGGTGAGTCTTCATCTTGGGGACGGAGATAGTCACGTCCGCGTCGAGGACGATCTTGGGAAGCCTCAGCCTGCTCAAAACCATCGGGTCGGGTACACTCACTTCAGTGTACTCCTCCTCGTCTAGGTACGCCACGCGGGCTCCAACCGCCTTAACGGCTTCCTCCACTCCAGTCTTCGCGAAGGCGTCCCTAGCCTTATAGTATATGAAAGGGCTGTCGGCGACTACGACCTCCCTAGCTCCTGCTCTCATGGCGAGTTCACAGACCGCTTTGACGACGTTCGGGTTCGTTGTGGTCCCTCTCTCGGGAGGGGCTGGAACCACCAAGTTGGGCTTGACCAGCACCGTGTCGCCGGGCTTCATCACCTGATTCAGTCCACCGATTAGTCTAACCGCCTCTCCAACGGCTCTCCCGGGATCCTGATCTTTGATGATCGACACCAGCGACATCTGAGTCCCCACCGAGAAAGTTTCTGAACTAGGGTTGGATGATGATTTTGATTATGCCGGGGGCTCTTCTCTCGAAGAGCTCTATCGCCTTCCCCACGTCGGTGAGCGGCATGGTCGTTCGCGTGAATGGCTTTAGACTGACCCTTCCGCTTTGGAGGAGGGCGAGGACCTTCTCCATGTCTCCCTGGGCGTGGGCGAAGGAGCCGATGATCGTCTTCTCCCTGTAGACGACGTGCAGCATGTTCACCTCGGTTGGCTTGTCGAAGATGCCGAGAACGAGCACTTTGCCGTTCCTCTTGGCGGACATAACAGCCTGCTCAAGGGTGACCGGGATGCCTATCGCCTCGACTGTTATGTCCGCGCCCAGCCCGTTCGTAAGCGCCATAACCCTTCTCACCGGGTCCTCCTCTTTCGAGTTGACCGTGTAGTCCACTCCCAGAACCTCCTTCGCGAACTGGAGCCTGTCAGGAACTACGTCCGCGATGGAGACGGTCGCTCCCGATGTCTTGGCGATCTGGGCTGTGAAGAGCCCTATCGGACCCGCGCCGAAGATCTGGACAAAGTCTCCGAACCTGATCCCAGTCTTCATCAGTCCGTGGGCGGTTGTGGCGAACTGGTCGCCTATCAGGGCTCCCTCTTCGAATGGTACGTTTCCGGGCAGTCTGTAGAGAGCGCGCGCTGGCAGCTTGATGTACTCAGCGAAGGCGCCGTTCTGGTGCAGTCCTAGAACCTTAACGTCAACACAGATGTTTCCCTGTCCAGCCTTGCAGTAGTAGCACTCGCCGCAGAAGACGTTGGGGGAAGCGAAGACGTTCTCCCCCTCCTTCCAGCCCGAGACTTGGGAGCCGATCTCGCTTATCGTGCCTGAAAACTCGTGTCCCAAGATGACCGGATAGCTTGCCTTGAGCCTTCCAGCGTAGATGTGAAGGTCGGTTCCGCAGACGGCTGCTTTCTGGATCCTGACAACCGCGTCATGTGGTCCAGCGCTGGGCTTGTCCACATCTTCCACTCTGAGGTCGTTCGGACCGTGAAGAACTGCTGCCCTCATGCCTCCATTCCTCAGCTAATATTTTAGTGAGAACAAGATAAGATAACTCGTTACTATTTCAAGGCGAAGGGCGACATGGTCGAGATCACGATTCCTTACGGTATCCCTCATGGCTTGAGACAGTTGAAGTTTGAGCTGTCTTCCTCGTGGAGCTTGGTGTCCCTAGCCTCTCCAAAAGACCTTGTTGGAGTTTCCGATCCTTCAGAGGCGGTTCGACGGGCACTCGCAGAACCTCGATCCGGACCCGAGCTTAGCGAGGTCGCATGTCCCGGGGTGAAGGTTGCGATCTTGGTTGATGATAAGAGCCGCCCAACGCCGTGTGGTCTGATCTTGCAGGTTCTGCTCGGGGAGTTAGTCAGATACGGAATCGCCGAGAAGGATGTTCAGATCCTTGTCGGTAGAGGGCTTCACCCTCCTATGGACAAGCGAGACCTGGAGAGGAAAGTTGGTGCCGAAATCCTCGAGCGATTTAAAGTGGCCGTTCACGACGCCAACGGCGCACTTCGACCTTTAGGAAAAACTTCCTTAGGCACCCATGTAAAAGTGAACGAGTCCGTGGCTCTGTGCGGTTTGAAGATTGGTCTCGGAACGATCATGCCCCACGAGCTTGCCGGGTATACAGGCGGCGCTGGGATCATTCTTCCCGGGATTTCCGGAAGAGAGACCATTAACCAGAATCACCGCCTGATCAGCCGTTTCGCTCCCGCCTTCGGGAAGGTTGAGGGCAACCTGATACGGCTGGACATGGAGGAAGCCGCTGAGATGGCTGGGCTCAACCTCATCATCAACACCATTCTGAACAAGAACGATGAGGTTGTGAAGGTCGTGGCTGGGGATCCAGTTCAAGCCCACCGGGGTGGAGTGAGGTACTCGGAAGAGGCGTTCGGGGTCAGGTTCAGCGGGCTCGTGGATGTGGCGATCTCAGGGTCTCACCCGAGGGACGAGACGTTCGGGAGAGCCATGAAGGCGATCTTTCCCGCGGACCTAGTCACCAGGCCAAAGGGTACAATCGTACTTGTGACTCCGTGCTACAGCGGTGTGTCCTACAGCAAGGAGGTTGAGGAGATGCTTATGGGCAACCTCTCGATCTCGAGCCTGCTCTCCCTGCTAAACCGGGGTGAGCTGCCCGGTGAGAGCTGCGTCCTGTACCTCTTCGCAAAGGTGAAGCAGAGGAAGAGGATAATCGTCGTCTCAGACGGTCTCTCCAGAGAGACGGTGGAGAGAATGGGGTTGGAGCACGCTCGAACAGTCGAAGAGGCCTTAGCGTTGGCTGGTGGTGGGGGTGAGGCCGCCGTGCTTCCCTACGGCTCGATAACCCTGCCCTTGCTACGATGATCTGGGATACTTTATTATTCTAGGTGCTTTCACCTCATTATAATACGATAGATCGATGATTGTCTGCATGCTGACTTGGGAGTACCCGCCTAGAATCGTCGGTGGGATCTCAAGGCACTGCTTCGGATTGGCTAGAGCCCTCTCGAAAAGGGGCTGTGAGGTTCACGTTGTCACCTTGGGCTTCCCCGACGCTCCTTCGAGCGAGAGGGTTGAGAACGTGAACGTTCACCGGGTTCTGCCCGAGGTTGGGACAACCGGGTTCCTGAGCTGGGTTCTCCTCTTCAACAACTCGATGAGTAGTTATGTGACCAAGCTGAGGAAGCAGATAGGATTCGATGTCGTTCACAGCCACGACTGGCTGACCATACCTTCCGGCCTCGCTGTGAGCGCCATTCTGGAAAGGCCCCTTGTGATCACTTTTCACAGCACTGAGTCCGGGCGCTCTCTTGGATCGTTCACAGCTGAGTCTTTCACGATCGAGGGGATCGAGTCATCGGGGATCGAAGGGGCGTCGCGGTTGGTCGTAGCCAGCCGGTCGATGATGGAGGAGGTTTGCGGCAGGTTCAAGACTCCTCAAGAGAAGGTTCGAGTCATCCCGAACGCGTTTGATTTGCAGGCGCCCCGCCCAAGCGTTGATGTGACGAAAATCAGGGAGCAGCTGGGAATCTCGCCCTCGGACAGGGTTGTGCTGTGCGTTGGGAGGCTCACTCCTCAGAAGGGCGTTGAGTTCCTCATCCAGGCTGCACCGGAGATACTGAAGCAGCATCCTGACGCAAGGTTTGTGATTGTTGGCGATGGCTGGGCGAGAGCGTCCCTGCAAGGAACCGCCAAGTCGCTTGGTGTGGACAACAGGACCGTCTTCACGGGCTTCGTGCCAGAGGATGTCCTATCCTCGCTGTTTTCCATGTGTGCTGCATTGGTTGTTCCCTCCGTTTACGAGCCGTTCGGGATAGTGGCTTTGGAGGGGATGGCGGGCGGGTCGCCTCTCATCGTAAGTCAGACGGGTGGACTGGCGGAGGTGGTTGAGCACGAGAAGACAGGGCTCTGGGTCTACCCGAGGAATCCTAAGTCAATAGCCTGGGGGGTGGACAGGATCCTTTCCAACCCGGAGTTGTCAAAACAGCTCGTGGAGAACGCGAGGGCAGCTCTGACGACTCGGTTCACTTGGGATGCTGTTGCGGTGAACACGATAGGTGTGTATGAGGAGGCTAGGAAGGCTGGCTGACATAGCCGATTTCGAGGCGATCTCGTCGAAGCTTAGGAGGTTCGACGAGGACGTTCGGTTGCTCTGCTGGATGAATAACCTCGGAATCACGTCTGTTGAGAGGGCTGAGACCCCTGAGGAGGTCGGAGTTAAGGTTGGAATGGAGCCCGCTGGGGTTAAGGCGCTGGCTCAGAAGCTTAGGGCGGACGGGTACCTTGACGAGTTCCGCGTGGGCGAGCAGTCCAGGTTCTACGTCACCCCGCGCGGAATCCTGAAGGTCATGGCAACGTACACGTAAACCCGGTGTCCTCGCCTTTACACCGGTTTCCAGAATCCGGCCGAGTACTCGGCTAGGACCTGGCGGTAAACTCGTTCGGTCCTCTCGGCGATTCCCTTCCAGCTGTAGACCCGCAGGGCTTTCTCATACGCGTTCGAGGCTAGAGCTTTCGAGAGCCCCTCGGCTGTCAAGACGCGCAGTATTCCCCATGCGAGTGAGTCCGGGTCGTTTGGGAAAACGTGAACACCCGTTCTCTCGTGGTCCACGATCTCGCCGAGCCCGCCTGCGTTGGTAGCCACGACCGGCGTCCCCGAGGCCATGGCTTCTAGGGCGACTATCCCGAACGGCTCGTACAGCGAGGGTACGACGCACACGTCTGCACACCGGTAGAGGGCCTTGGCGGTGTCGTCGTCTAGGAAGCCCGTGAAGAAGATCCTGTCAGCCACGCCCATCCTTCTCGCCTCACGACTAAGGTCGTCTCTCATGTAGCCATCTCCGACTATCACAAACTTCGCGTTCACCTTCGACAGGACCCTCGGGACGGCGCTGACGAGAACGCCGACACCCTTCTCGTAAACGAGTCTCCCCACGTAGAGCACGAGTTTCTCCGTCGGATCGGCGTACCGTCTTCTGAGATCATCCTTGCTGAACGGCCTCGCAAACTTTGTGGAGTCTACCCCGTTGGGTATGACTTGGATGCTCTCTCTCGGAAGCCCGAAGGCGGAGCTCACCTCGGACGCCATGTAACCGCTGCAGCAGATGATCCTCCAAGCTTCGTGGGTCAGCCAGGACTCGGTCTGGTGTATCATCCTCTGGTAGTCGGTGTGAATGCCTCCTCTTCTGCCTTGCTCGGTCGAGTGGATCGTTGCGATTAGCGGCGTTCTCAAGACGTGCTTCAACCCGATGGCTGCCACAGCCGCAAGCCAGTCGTGGGCGTGAATGATCTGCACTAAGCCTCTCTTTGGCCTGAGTATCTCGAAGGCCCGCCGCTTCAAGTTCGCGTTCATCATGAACGCCCACGAGGCGAAGTCCGTGGTGGGGAACTTGTAGGAGTCCACGCGGTGGACACGAACGCCATCGATCTCCTCTTCCTCCGCCGTGCCGGGGAAGTCGCAGGTGATGACGTCCACGCTCACGCCTCTCCGAGAAAGCTCCAGTGAGAGATCGTGCACGTGGGGGGCTATTCCTCCCACGATCCGCGGTGGAAACTCCCAGCTGAGCATGGTCACGTTCAAAAGTTCTGTACCGGCAGTCGGTTCGTTCATGGGTCAGATCGCGGCCTTTTTGTAGCTGTTCATTACCTCGTCGATCCATGTTGGAGATGATGGTTGGACCAGGTCGATCTTGGAGTCGGGAACACCGTATACCCGTGTTAGCTCAGCCTTCACAAACTCGGACTTCACGATGACTCTGTCAGCCTCCTGAGCCGCTAGGAGCTCGAGGTTCTTGATGGCGATGTTCAGAGGGGCGTTGGCACTGGCAGAGCGCTGATCTTCGAGGGAGTGGGCGGTCCAGACCAGGTTGATGTCGAACCATCTCTTGGCGGCGAGCGAGGGCAGGGAACAGAGCCACTCGTGCGCGTCGATGAGATCTATCTCACCCCTGTTCTGGTAGTATATATTGGATAGAACCCTCTCGAACTCGACCGAGAGGGTGAGATCCCACGTGACCACGTTAAAGTGGGTCTCGACCGGGTTTTGGATGCGGTAGATCTTCACTCCGTCCGGGGCTTGAAAGAGACCGCTCATCGCCTCGTGGTAGGTGACGACGTGGACTTCCACGCTTCGTTTGGTGAGCTCGGCCGCCAGCCGGTCCGTGTACGAGGAGATCTCGCCGACGATGCGGGGTGGGAACTCCCACGTGAGTATGATCACCCTCAAGGAGACCACAGCTTGGCCTACGTGAAGCTCGAGCAGACCTTGATTATGCCGACCCCAGTCAGGTAGTACTTTCTCACCCCTCCGGGGTCGATGTAGCTTCTGACGAAGCCGTAGGTCTCCTGCCGATCGAGAATTTCGTAGACGTTCTTTGTGTCCATCCGCAAGAACTCAGCAAGTTCGTCCCCAGTCTTCGCTGTCTCAGGACGGACAAGGCCAAGGTTGTGCATGACCAGAAGCAAGTTCTCGGAGGGGGGGATCTCATCTGTCGCCAAGCCGTTTCCATCCGCCTACGCTTGGCGCTTGCCACCCAAGATAACTTTTTCGCATCCCACCGTTTTCCCTCAAAAGGGCTCTAGTAGTATCCGAGAGAAGAAAACTGACGGAAGATCTTTTCATAGCGCCTCTTCGCCGCCTCCACCAAGGATCTTCTGAGTTCCCCCCCGTGAAGCTCTCGAGCTTGTCGCATTGCCTTGGCTAGCTCGGCGTCGTGCAGGCTTGTTCGAGCCCACCTCTCGAAGTCGCCTCTTTTGGCGTGGAACTCGAGGGATCTGGAATCAACCTTAGACAACGCCTCGGCGAAGCCCTTGAGGCTAGAAGCGCTGACCCCGGTGTATCCCTCCTCCCCCGGCGAGTGGTGAAACTGGAACTTGGAGTCCGCTGCAACCGTGAATAGTCTTAGCCTCTCCTCGAAGTCTGATAGCGCGGCTTGGCACGTGATGAACGCGTCTGCTGGATTCTTGTAAGGGCTGAAGTAGGAGTGCACCTCGCCCGGACCTCCACCTCCGGTGTACATGTAGTGAAGGTGGTCGCTGACCTGGAAGAGCCTCCAAACCCTCAGGAAGTTTTCGTCACCGGACTCTCTGACCAGCCCCTCCATGTCTCTGGTCCTGACGTAGAACGCCCACTGCATCGCGTTTCCAAGCCAACTGCTCGCGTCCCTCTGAATGTCTGCCCATGAGACCGTGCCTCCGAGCTCGGGCACGTCGATCGTGTCGACCGCCACATGCCTCTTCACGACCTCGGACGGGATCGACATATCAAGACCGTCCCTCGCCACCATCTCGTCGAGCAGGTGCCTCAGAAACTGGTGTATTCCGGTCTCGGGCCAGTGGTGTTCACCGAAGGTTTCGTAGTCGGGGAAGATGCTTATGCACTGACCTGGTGTTGAGGAGATCCAGTTCGTGTACTTCTCGGCTGTGAGAGGCCACTCTTTCCAGTCCCTGCTCGAGAACCTGAAGGCTATGTCGTCTGTCAGTCTGTAGTTTCTGAGGAGAACCCTGATCTTGTCGCACCCTTTCGCAGCATAGACGAAGTTCGGCGACCTGTTTCCCAGTATCCTCTCCGCTCCCTCCGTGTAGATGGCTGTGTATCCCATGCTCTCGACAGCCCTCGCCACCGCGTTGTTGAACAGGAGTTCGGTGTTCTCGAACACCTGTGGTTCGACTCCGAGGAGCTCTCGCAGCAGCGTGCGGTGCATCCTGACCTGTTCTGCGAACTCCGTTCTGTCGGGGTAGAGCCCCGAGAGGGAGTGGAAGTGGGTCTGCTCCAGGAACTCTGCGCTGGAGCTTCGCGCGAGCTGCTTGAAGTATTCTAGCACGTCGGAGCTGAATCGTTCGCACTGTTCGAGGAAGACTCCGGAGAGGCTGAACGAGACCTTAACCTGTTTCTTCCCCCGTTTGTGCCTGTCTATGGCGTCGAGTATGATGCGGGTTGTGGGCTCGTAGCACTTTCGGGCGGCGCGCTCGAAGATCAGACGGTCCTTCTTCACGTCGAAGTAGTAGCCTTGGAACTTGGCTCTGCTGGTTCGGCGGAACATTCTGTTCTGCCAGTAGAAGTTCTCGTCTATCCTGTAGGGCTGGTGGACCTCGAAGAGAAGGAGGACATCCGTCATATCCTCTACCCACGACTTTAGGGTTGACCGCAATATCTTAACTATTTGTGGGGAGAACCGTGATCCCGTCTGATTCGAGTTGATTGTCTTTGGAAGACAATCGGTGGAAGACTACGACGTAGCTAGGTCTAGAGAGTGGATCGTCGGAAACGGCTTGGGAGGGTATGCCTCCTCCACGATAATCGGGCTCAACACCAGAGGCTACCACGGTCTCTTGGTGGCGTCTCTTGACCCGCCCCTCAGGAGGCTCCTACTTCTCTCGAAGATCGAGGAGGAGGTCGCGATCGATGATCCTACCTATCGGCTTTCGACTAACAGGTATCCCGGGACGATTTTCCCGGAGGGTTTTCGCCACCAAGAAGAGTTTGGACTTGATCCCTTCCCAAGGTTCCTCTATCGGGCTGGAGGTGTGCTGGTTGAGAAGAGTCTCTTCATGGTGCACGGGGAGAACGCCACTGTTATAACGTATCGGATTCTGGAAGCTCCGAGCTCAACTGCCCTAAGACTTTATCCCCTGATCAACTGTCGTGACTTTCACGAGAGAACTCGCGAGGGCGCACTTAGGTTCGAGGAGAGCACCCAGCACAGGGCTGTCTCAATAACCGAGAGCGGTATGAAAGTTCGTCTTTTTCTCACCTCGGACGTAGCTACGTACACCCCCACCGGGGTGTGGTACAGGGACTTCGTGTACGAGGAGGAGTCGGCGAGAGGCTATCCCGATAGGGAGGACCACTACAACCCCGGTTTCTTCCAGGTCTCGCTGAAGGCTGGAGAGGAGGTGAGCATCCTAGCGTCAACCCGCGAGTTTCCGTCCTTCTCGGCGTCCACACTAAGGCGAGCAGAGGAGAAGAGGCTTCACGATCTGGGTTCTTTGGCAGAGCGTGGAGATGACTTCCTTAGGTCTCTGGCGTTGGCAGCGGACCTGTTCGTCGTTCGGAGAGGCTCCGAGGGGAGAACGATAATCGCAGGTTACCACTGGTTTGGGGACTGGGGCAGAGACGCGATGATCTCCTTCCCGGGTTTGATGCTAGTCACGGGGAGGTTCCAGGAGGCGAAGATGCTCTTGTGTCTGTTCCTCGGGCATCTCAGGGATGGGTTGATCCCAAACCACTTCTCCGATTCCGACGGGAGTCCGCAGTATAACTCGGTCGACGCCTCTCTGTGGCTTTTCTACGCCGTGCACAAGTACCTAGGATACACGAAGGACCTCGACTTCGTGGGAAGCATCTTCCCCACCCTCGAGGAGGTTGTGGAGCACTACGTGCGTGGAACTCTGCACGACATTCGAGTCGACGGCGATGGTCTGGTTCAGGTTGGGGAAGATGGTCTCACTTGGATGGATGCCCGGATTGATGGTCGCTGTGTCACGCCGCGGAAGGGGAAACCGGTCGAGGTCAACGCCTTGTGGTACAACGCACTGATGGTGATGCGGTCCATTTCCAAAGCTCTCGGTCACAAGGAAAGCGCCCAGAAGTACTCCTCCATGTCCAGCAGAGTCAGGGCGAGCTTCGAGGACTTGTTCTGGAATGAGAAAAGGAGTTGCCTCTTCGACTGTGTCGAAGGGGCGCTTCTAGATGACTCTGTTCGACCCAACCAACTGTTGGCTGTGGGTTTGCCCTTTCCATTGCTCTCACACGATAAGCGGGCGAGGGTGGTTCAGACTGTCGAGCGTGAGCTGCTAACCCCGTATGGACTGCGCAGCCTCTCTCCGCGGGATCCAGCCTATCGAGGTATCTGCGTCGGAGACCAGAGATCAAGGGATCTAGCCTATCATCAGGGAACGGTTTGGCCGTGGCTGATCGGCCCCTTCGTGTCTGCCTACCTGAGGGTTAACAACCAAAGCGGACGGGCGAGGTCGGAGGCTGAGAGGTTCATCGAACCGCTCCGCGAGTATATCAGGGGAGTAGGCTCTATTCCCGAGATCTTCGACGGCAATTCGCCCCATCGTCCTCGCGGGTGTATCGCCCAAGCTTGGAGTGTGGGCGAGGTACTGAGGACCTACGTGGAAGATGTTTTGAGGACGAGAACGAATGCCTAGTCTGGTCTGGAGACAAGCCTAATACCCCGACTAGGCTTAACGAGTTTCGCACGTCGCAAACCAGGGAGGGAGGATTCTGGTTCGAATCGTCTTCGAGAAGATGGTACGTGAGGCGAGGCTGAGAAGTCCTCTCCTAGGATTCAGGACCGATATTCAACCAATAGAGTACAGGTGCGACCCCTTGACCGGAAGGTGGAGCAGGATCAACGTGAAGAGAGCCAGGAGGGTGAAGCAGGCGGATGGTGGTGTGGAGCTGCCCTCTGACCTTATCTCCGGCTCAAGAAAAGGTTGCTTCTTCTGTCCGGAGAACCTCGAGGAAAAGACCCCGCTTTTCCCGCCAGACGTGATACCCGAAGGGCGGCTCAGGGTTGGGGCTTCGCGCCTCTTTCCGAACCTCTTCCCCTTTGGGGAGTACCACGCGGTTGCGACGTTCTCTGAGAGTCACTTCCTGGGTCTTGACGAGTTCCCGCCCCCGCTGATCCGGGATTGTCTGAATAACTGTCTGCAGTTCATAAGGCGCGTCCACGCGAAATCACCGGAGGTTAGGTACTGCTCGATAAACTGGAATCACCTGCTCCCAGCTGCGGCGAGCATCATCCATCCCCACCTCCAGATCCTGGCTGACAGAAAACCAACTCTCTATCTGGAGGAGCTGATTCGAGCCAGCGAGGAGTACTTCAAGAAGAACGGTAGTAGCTACTGGGTTGACTTGGTCGCTGCGGAAAGGGATAGAGATGAGAGGATGATCGCCGAGACCGGGCCTGTTACATGGTTAGCGAGCTTCGCTGCTCAGGGAAACAGCGAAGTTTTGGGCATTTTCACCGGCATCTCTTCGGTATCCATGATGGATGAAACTCACGTCGAGGCTCTCGCACACGGGCTCTCTAGCATCCTAAGGGGGTATAGCCACCTCGGGGTAGGCTCCTTTAACATGGCGGTTCTCTCAGGCCCGCTAGACAGAGGGTTAGACCACTACTCCCTGAATTTGAAGGTGATCTCCAGACCCCAGCTGCGAGCACACTATTCGAGCGATTGCGGGTTTATGGAGAGGCTCCACGATGAGCCTGTTGTTGAGACGATGCCCGAAGAGCTGGCGGCGAAGTTAAGAGGATACTTCACTTGATCCCGCTATCATTAATCGCCTGTTCGTAGAGCCTGATCGTGTTCTCCGCGGCTTTCTCCCACGTGAAGTACTCGAGCACCCTCTTTCTGCCGTTTTCTCCCAGCCTCTTGAGCGCGGATGGGTCGCATAGAGCACAGTTTATCCCCCACGCGATATCGGCTGGGTCCAGGGGGTTTATGTGGAAGCCGCACTGGTCGGGTCCGCTGGCGACGACCTGTTCCCTCATCCCGCTAACTCCACGCGCACCAACAACAACCGGTTTGCCCATGCTCATTGCTTCTAGGGAGACTATTCCGAACGGCTCGTACAGGCTGGGGAAGACGGCTAGGTCGCATGCCGCGTAGTGGAGGATCCTCTCCTCCTCCGATACGAAGCTGAGATTAAACGTGATCGAGTCTTGGAGGTTTAGGCTCTTGACGAGCTCCATCAAGTACTTGTCCATGTCTCCTACTCCGAGAATCACGAGCTTGGTTTTGGGGTGGTTCTTGAGGACGTGGGGCACAGCCTCTATCAACCGGTCCACTCCCTTAACGGGGGTGAGTCGACCTACGAAGAGGACCATCTTCTCGTCGGGCGCCAGATTGCATCTCTCCCTGAGCTTCTGCACCTTCTCCGGGTCAATCTTCGCGCTGTCATACTTGTCTGGGTCCACGCCGTTCCAGCAGACCCGAAGCTTCCTCTCGCTGAAGCTCAGCCCAGCCAGCTCGTCTCTCATCGCATGGGAAACGGTCACAGTGATCTCCGCTTCCTGCCCTCCCTTGTACTCTAGGTGCTCGATCGTCCTCGACCCGCCTCCCAGCGTGCGTCCTCTCTCGGTTGAGTGAACGTGGAATGCCATCGGCTTGTTCATCGCTCTCTTGGCAGCCACGGCTCCCACCACTGAAAGCCAGTCGTGTCCAACAACCATGTCGAACTTCCTCTCTTCCTTCAGCAGGCTGTTCACGAGCGTGGAGACCGAGAGTATGTTGTAGACGAAGATGTCTGAGAAGAATCTCAAACCTCTTCCGAACCGTCGAACGTCCGATGGCAGGAGACTGGGGAATGTCTCGCTGATGTCAGTTACGATCGGTCTGTGGACCTCAACCCCCTGCCACACGTCCCTGATGGGCAGGCTGCCGTCGTTCATGGTGAACACCGTGACGTCGTGCCCCATCTTTATGAACTGCTGGGAGATCTCCAGAGCATAGGTTCCAAGCCCGCCCACGATCCTCGGCGGGAACTCGTAAACGAACATGGCTATCTCCATGGTCATCATACCCCAAAACCGGTCAAACCGAGGAGGGCTGTCACTTGTCCGCCCCGACTCTTCTTAAATTTTTTTGAAAAATAAAGTGTGTGCTTGATTTTGGTGTTTTTGGAAGTTTGTCGGATGAGCAAAGATGTCTAGGCTAGGTGCTTCTCCACCTCGCTCATGTTCAGAGACACTCCCAGCCCGGGCTTCGTGGGGAGCTCAATGTAGCCGTCCTTGATCGGAACAGGAGTGTCGAGTAGCCTGTCCCTCCAAGGGATGTCGCCGAGCTGGAACTCCATGACGAGGAAGTTGGAGATGCAGGCACAGATGTGGGCGGTGGCTATGGTCGCGATTGGACCTACCATGTTGTGGGGTGCGAGGGGGACATAGTACATGTCAGCAACCGCGGCTATCTTCTTCATCTCCAGGATCCCACCTGTCCGGGCAACATCAGGCATGATTATGTCCGCCGCCTGCCTCTCGAGGAGCTCCCTAAACTCAAACCGAGTATTCAGTAGCTCGCCTGTGCAGATGGGCGTCTGAATCGCCTGGCTCACCTTCGCCATCGCCACGGGGTTCCCGAGCGGAATCGGATCCTCGATCCATAGAAGATCATACTCCTCCAGCCGCCTACCAATCTTGACAGCAGTGTTCACATCGAAAGCCCCGTGACAGTCGATAGCGAGCTCCACCTCCCTCCCCACAGCCTCCCTCACCGCCTTAACCATCTTCACGGTATACTCCAGATCCCTAGGACTGATCCCCCGATCCAACTGTCTTGCCGACGGAATCGGCTCATCAACGTCCATTTTGAGGGCGCCGTAGCCCTGTTTGACCGCCTCCAGCGCCTTCTTGATGTACTCTTCCTCCACGTATGTTGCACCTCGGAAGAAGCCGTCTACGTAGACTCGAATCTTGTCTCTACACTTTCCGCCCAGCAGGTTGTAGATGGGAGCGCCGAGCTTCTTCCCGATGATATCCCACAGAGCTATTTCGATCCCGGAAACGGCGGGAAGGTTTGCGCCTTCTCTGTACATGCCCTCCCAGATCTTCTCTACGTTGAAGGGGTCCTCACCCAGAATCTTCTTACCCAAGATCTCGATGCTCTCGAGGACGCTGCTGGACCGGTAGAGCAGAGCCTCGCCTATTCCCATGGTTCCGTCACTAGTTGTAACTTCCACAACCGCCCAAGGAAACCTAGGCCAATGTCTCCCTCGAATAGAATATGTCCTAACCTCGGTGATTTTCAATCCTAAGGCCCTCGTTGGTGGTTGTTCTCCCATGCAGATAAATCCGACACCCTTTCGATCCGTGCGCCGAGATCGTGAGCCAGAAACAAGATAAGCGTCTGTCGCATGCCATATCCTCAAGTACATCTAGGGCTAGCCGACCTTTGAGTCTGCGACCCTAAGAGGAAGTGGCTGAGCACGACATTTCTGGGATATGAGCGGCCAGACGGCTCATACGGCGTCCGCAACCACGTCCTGATCGTCCCGAGTGGCATCATAGCAGGCACGATCTGCCGCTTCGTCACTGGAACTCAGAGTATCATCACCCCCAACATGGCTGGAGGGCGACCTGTAGAGGATCGGGAGACCTTTCATAGATTCTACGTGGGGTTGGGTCTGAACCCAAACGTTGCCTCTGTGATCCTAGACGGCTCGGGGTTGGCAACGGACGAGAAGGAGATGGCGCCTGAATCCCTGGCGGAGGAGATCGCCGAGTCGGGGAAGAGGGTTGAGATACTGGAGCCTGGTGGCGAGGACACTATTGACCTGATCTCCAAGGGAGTCAGGCTCGCACGGGAGATGGTGTACGATGCTTCGAAGCTTAGGCGGAAGCCCTGCTCCGACGACTGCCTGATGTTCGGCGTCAAGTGCGGATCCTCCGACACGATCTCGGGCCTCGCTGGCAACCCGGCCATCGGCTACGTCTACGACAAGCTAGTCAAGGCGGGGGGAACCGCCTTCTTTGGGGAGAACACGGAGATCATCGGGGCCGAACACGTGCTTGCGAAGAGAGCTGTGAACAGGACGGTGGCTGAGGAGATCCTGCGGGTTGCTAGGGAGACCGAGGAGCGCGCCAAGTCCACAGGACAGGACATCAGAACCATGAACCCCATCCCTGCGAATATCAGAGCTGGAATCTCGACGCTGGAGGAGAAGTCTCTCGGGGCAATCCATAAGGCGGGCTCGATGCCGATCCAGGGTGTGCTGAAGTATGCTGAGCGGCCTAGAAAGAGGGGTCTCTACTTCGTGGACAACTGGGCGGCGAGGACCTCCATCTTCGTGGGCTACGTGGCTGCGGGGGCTCAGGTCGTTCTGTTCCAGCTTGGGGGAGGAGGCTATCGGGGAGACGGTCCTCTCTATCAGACTTGTAGCACGATCGCGCCTTTGGTGTGGTGCAGCGCGAATCCGAAGACCCGTGGGATTGCTGGGTTCAACCTGGACTTCTACTCGGGCACTATAATCGAAGGCAAAGAGACTGTTGAGGAAGCGGGCGAAAGACTGTACAAGACTATTCTGGACATCTCATCAGGGACCATGACAAGGACTGAAGCTCTCACCTACGTCGATCCAGTCGAACTCTACACCAAAGGTCCAGTCTTCTGACTCGACGTGAAACCAAGCGAGGCTATTCTTGGCATTCTGGCTCTCCTCGGCTCCACCTTTCCATAAGGACTGAAGGTCTACTCATGTGGGGTAGCAGAAATCAGGTTTTCTTTCTGTAGGCATAAGTCACAAAAAGTGGAAAAAGAGGGACGATGTTTCGCCCGGCTTCAGGGTACGGCTGGCAGGTTGGTCAAGCTTTCCGCTATCATCTTTGGGGACGCGGCGAAGTCTGGAAGCCTCCCGCTCATGAAGTCTTCGTATGCCTTCAGGTCGAGCAGACCGTGTCCGCTGAAGTTCAGGAGTATCGTCTTCCGCTCGCCCGTCCTCCTGCATTGGTTGGCGACGTCGATAGCGGCCTTGATGGCGTAGTTCGTCTCGGGTGCTGGAACTATCCCCTCCGTCTGGGCGAAGAGTCTTCCAGCCTCTAGTGTTTCGTTCTGGTTGTAGGCAACGCTTTTCATGTACCCCTCCTTGATCAGTAGGGACATCGTAGGCGCTTTTCCGTGGTAGCGCAGACCCCCGGCGTGGATGGGCGGACACTGGAAGGTGTGACCCACCGTGAACATCTTGAGCAGGAAGGTCATCTTGCCGGTGTCGCCGTAGTCGTAGGCGTACTTACCTCCTGTGGTCGATGGAACTGCTGTAGGCTCGACGGCGATGAACTCTGAGTCCGATTTGCCGCTCAGCTTGTCCTCCATGAAGGGGTAGCAGAGACCCGCGTAGTTGCTTCCGCCCCCGATGCATCCGGTGATCACGTCTGGATATGTGCCGAGTGCCTCCATCTGCTTCTTTGCCTCCTGCCCCACGATGGTCTGGTGGAGGAGGACATGGTTGGCGACGCTGCCGATGGAGTACTTCGCCTCTTCATCGGAGAGGCAGTCCTCGATCGCCTCGCTGATGGCTAGGCCTAGGCTTCCGGGGTGGTTCGGGTCCTTTGCCAGGAAGCTCTTTCCCACGTTGGTCTTGTCGCTGGGCGACGGATAGACCTTTGACCCGTATAGCTCCATGATTACCCTCCGGTACGGCTTCTGCTCGTAGCTGCTCCTAGTCATGTAGACGGTGCACCCGAGCCCGAACATGGCGCAGGCTAGAGAGAGGGCTGTGCCCCACTGTCCGGCTCCGGTCTCGGTGGTCAGTCTTTGTACTCCCTCCTTGGCGTTGTAGTAGGCTTGGGCTATGGCGGTGTTTGGCTTGTGGCTTCCTGCGGGGCTGAGGTCCTCGCGCTTGAAGAAGATCCGGGCGGGTGTGCCCAACTTCTTCTCCAGCCTCAGCGCCCGGTGGAGCGGTGACGGTCTGCCAAGTCTCAGATACGCCTCCCTGACCTCCTCAGGAATTTGTATTCGCTTCTCTGGTGAGACCTCTTGGAGGACGCATTCTTTGGCGAATACCCTCATCAGAGGTCCCGGTTCCATGGGCTTCATGGTACTCGGGTTGAGTGGCGGCGGTAGGGGCTTCGGTAGGTCGGGCAGTATGTTGTACCAGTGGGTTGGAAGATCCTCGACGGGAAGTAACACCTTTACGTCTCTCATGCTCAAAACAGATCCCTCCTTTTTCTGGCTGAGGGTGTCTCCTACCAGCTCCAGCTCAGGTAAAAAGCAGAATCTGACCGGATTGGATGAAGAACCCTCGACCCGCAAGGCTCACAGGACGGGGTGCGGAGAAGGCTTAATGCCAGTCCAGATGATCCACGCCCAATGCGCCTCGCGTTAGCCTCGGTTTTTGCTTGCGTTGGATATATAAGCGTTTGGACTGGGGTAAGTTTCGGATGGTCTCGGGTCGGGTTAGCGGTCAAACGTTTTTAAGGTGCTATGGAATAAAACAGGCGGGGTTTGCTTCATGGTGTACAGGGTCAAGGATCTGATGACGAAAGACATAGTGGACGTGAGCGTAGATGACACTGTGGCCGGCGCTTCGAAGGTTATGGCTGAGAAGCAGAGGGGCTATGCCCTCGTCCTGAAAGAGGGAAGACCCGTGGGCATCGTGACAGAGCGAGACCTGGTCTGGAAAGTCGTCGCGAAGGAGATGGACCCTTCAAAGGTAAAGGTGGGTGAGATCATGGCTTCGCCGCTGATCACAGTTGATCCAGACGCTGATCTCAGCACCGCCGCGGAGATCATGGAGAAGAGCAGGATCCGAAGGCTGCCTGTGGCTAGGGGGGATATCCTCTATGGCGTTGTGACCACGCGAGACATCGTCCAGCACTTTAACGAGTATGTCAAGAGGGCGGTCTTGGACGTGGTTAGGTTCACGATTCCGACGCTGATGTAGCGCGCCACGGGGATGCTATCCATACTCTTCCAAGATGTCGGAGCCTACCTTCTTCAGAATCTTCTTGTCTAGCTTGTCCGGTCTGACGACCAGTTTTGGTTCCTCGGGTTCCTCGACCTCTGCCGTCTTCCTCTTGACGCTTAGGCCGCAAACGCCGTTGGCTAGGAGCCTGGCTCTAAGGCATGTGGCGTAGTTGCACGTTGCTGCGGAGCAGACGTCGTCTCCCCAGCGGCAGTAGGCTCCTCCTCTCTGGTAGATCAGAGCCCTCTGACCGCACCGGAAGAACTCGCACTTAGGGTCACAGTGCCTCTCTTTTTCGGACAAACAACAACACAACCCCAGATCGGAGGTTCTACTAGAAGGGTCCCGTACACGCTCAGCGTGGGGTCATGACACTTGTTTGATGTATATGGAGGGCTTTCTCTTTTTAGCTTTTCTCGGGTTGGATGATGAGACTCATGGCTGTGCCGTTATGGTCTGCGATGGGAACCGCTTGGGGTCTCTGTGGGGGAGGTATAGGGCTGAGGTGAACTCGGACTGGAAGTCTGGATCGGCTGCGAGTTCTAGATACCGAACCTGTCTCGATACTCTCAGCGCTTCCCTCCTCTTCGTCTTGGATAGGAGGGCCATGAGGGCGCCCGATCCTGCTGCGTTTCCAACAAAGCGTATCTTCTTTGGCGGTATGTCTGGTACGAGCCCTATAGTTACGGCGTTGGCTGGGTCGATGTAGTTCCCAAAGGCGCCGGCTATGAAGACCTTCGCCACATCCCTCTCGCTGACGTCCTTCCTCTTCATGAGTATCGCGCAACCGGTGTGGATGGCTGCCTTGGCGAGCTGCAGCTCTCGGATGTCTTTCTGGGTCACGGTGATGTCGCTTGCGGTCGTGGTCTCCTTTCTCCACGCGACCACAAAGCTGAGCGTTCCATCCTCCTCTCTGATGCGGGGGGTTGGGGCTTCTGCTCTTATCCGTCCGCTCCTGTCGAGGAGGCTGGCTCTGAGCATCTCGGCCATGATGTCTACCATCGCGGATCCGCATATTCCCAAGGGCTTCGCCCGATCGACGGTCTGGTATGAGACCTCGAAGCTTTGGGGGTCTATTCTGACTCTTTCGATGGCTCCTGTGACGGCTTTCATCCCGTGTCTTATGTGGGCTCCCTCGAAGGCTGGTCCTGAGGCGCAGGAACAGGACAGCATGTCGGTCCGGTTCCCGAGGGTGACCTCCGTGTTGGTGCCGATGTCTAGGAGGAGGCAGGTCTCTCTGCTCCTGTGTATGTTCGTTGCTAGGATGTCCCCGACGTTGTCCGAGCCGACGAAGCCAGCGATCGTTGGCAGGACGTGGATCGCTCCGCCCGGGCTTATCCCTACTTTGTACTCTCGCGTCTTGACGTTGAGCGGTCTCTTGAGGACGGGTGTGTATGGGGCGAGGGAGATGTGCTTGGGATCGATGCCGAGGAAGATGTGGTGCATCGCCGTGTTCCCGACGACGGTCATCTCGCAGATCTGGTTGGGTCTTAGGTCCGCTTGTGCGCAAGCCTCAGCGATCACCTCGTTGATTCCCCCCGCTGCAAGACTCTGGAGTTCCTCGAGGTTCCGCGCGTCCTTCATGGTGTAGGAGATTCGCGTGATCACATCTTCCCCGTGGGCGATCTGGGGGTTCTCGATGTAGGTGGTGGCGAGGAGCTCTCCGGTTCGCAGGTTGGCTAGGTAGGCGATGATCTTGGAGGTGCCGATGTCCACCGCCACCCCGTACATTCCTCGAGTTGTGTCTCCCGCCTCGACCATCGTTACCTCGCGATCGTTCCAGATCGTTACGGTGACCTTCCAGTCCGAGCTGCGTAGCAGGCTTGGGAGCGTCTTCAGAACCGTTGGGTCGATCTCCAAGCCGCGGCCCCTCAACCTGTCTGGGATGTGGGCTAGTAGCCTCTCAGCGTCAGGAGCGAGGTCCTCGAGACTGGGCTTCGGCATCTCAAGATAGACCTTTTGGACAGCGGGCTCGACCTTGAGGTCTCTCTCGACTCCTCTGGTGAGGACTCTCCTCTCCCCGACCCTGCTCTCCTCTGGTATCGAGACTGTTGTGTCGCCTGTGGCTCTGGACTGGCAGGCGAGTCTCCAGCCCGATCTGAGTCGGGCGGCGGGGATGAGCTTTCGCTCGGCCTCCGTGACCCCGCCGAGTCTGTCTGGCGTCGAGGTGATTATGAGGCACTTCCCGCAGGTGCCCTTCCCGCCGCACTCAGACCTGATCCCCACTCCTGAGCGTATCGCGATTGTCAGCAAATCCTCTCGGGGTCTGCAGGCGGCTTTCTTTCCGATCGGCTCGAAGGTGATGGTCACGCGGTCTGGCTCTCGACCCAAGAACGAGATCGGCCTCGAAGACTTCCGGTTTGAGGTTGAGTCAGACTTATTCTTGCCTGTTATGGTAATAACAGCTTTGGAGTCGAGGTCTATGGCTGAGGGTGGTGGATTTCGGATCTCGGGGATCAGGGCAAGGGAGATCCTCGATTCTCGTGGGAACCCGACGTTAGAGGTTGAGGTTTGGACTGACGGTGGTTTTCGGGGTGTGGCTGCTGTCCCCTCGGGAGCTTCGACGGGCTCGTACGAGGCTCTGGAGCTGAGAGACGGCGACAGGACTAGGTTCATGGGGCGTGGGGTGCTCAAGGCTGTTGGGAACGTCAACCATGTCATCCAGCCGCGCCTGTTGGGCATCGACGTTCGAGAGCAGCGTGAGATAGATGGGGCGATGTTGGCGCTCGACAGCACAAGCAACAAGTCCAAGCTGGGCGCGAACGCGATCCTGGGGGTGTCTCTGGCTACGGCTAAAGCCGCGGCGTCGGGACGTGGGCAGCCTCTATACAGGTATCTGGGCGGAGAGGAGTCGCGGAGGCTGCCGATTCCGATGATGAACCTGATAAACGGGGGGAGGCACGCGGGGAACGAGCTTGCGATCCAAGAGTTCATGGTTGTGCCTTCGGGAGCTGGGTCCTTCGCCCATGCTCTGCGGATGGGCGTGGAGACGTATCACGCCCTGCGGCAGATACTCAGGAGCAAGTACGGTCCCTCCGCGGTTAACGTGGGGGATGAGGGGGGCTACGCGCCGCCCATGAGAAGTACGTTCCAGGCCTTGGACGCCCTTGTGGAGGCTATAGGTGCGGCTGGATACGTGGCTGGGAAGGAGTTGTCCCTCGGCATCGACAGCGCGGCTTCCAGCTTCTACGTTCAGGAGAGAGGCTTGTACAGAATGGACGATGTGGAACTGAATCGAGATGGGATGATCGCCTTCTACGAGCAGATCGTGGAGAGGTATCCGATAGCCTTGTTGGAGGATCCCCTGTGGGAGGAGGACTTCGACGGATTCGCCGCGTTGACTCGGAGGGTGGGAAACAGAGCTCTCGTGGTGGGAGACGACCTCTTCGTCACCAACGTCGAACGCCTTAGGAGGGGAATCGGGCTGGGCGCGGCGAACGCTCTGCTTCTCAAGGTCAACCAGATCGGCACCCTCTCAGAGGCGATCGATGCTGCTAGGACCGCCTTCGCCAGCAAGTATGAGGTGGTGGTCAGCCACAGATCTGGTGAAACGCTCGACACGACCATCTCAGACCTCTCGGTTGGGCTGGGAGCCAGATACATCAAGGCTGGCGCCCCGGCTAGGGGAGAGAGGGTGGCGAAGTACAACCGGCTCCTGAGGATCGAGGAGGAGCTCGGGGCGAACTGTCGGTATGCTGGGAAGGGTTCCGAGCTAAGTTAAAATAGACTCTTGTATCGTATTGAATGGACTCGTTCCCGGTGTTTAGGTTGTCGTCTCCGCCTCCCTTTATGAAGAAGAAGGACGGATTGGTCCTCGGTCTGGGCGTTGCTACTATAGCCTTCGGTCTCGTCTGGGGGGTGTTGTTGAGCATTGATGATGTTGCCTCCGTCTTGGCGGGGAGCTTGGGCATGGTCGCTGGGGTTGCTATGGTGTTGCAGAGCAGTAGGACGATGCTCTACGCTTCCCTCTCCCTATCGGTAGCAGCGGGGGTAGCCTATCTGTTCGCTCCCTATCAGTCCAGCTACTTCGGTTCGCTCCTGAGCTTCGTGGCTCTGGTTGTTGTGTACGCGAAGAGAGCCGTCTTCCAACCGGCACCTCGACCCCGGGTTCCTGTTTACGCGCCCCCGACCTATCCACCCCTGACTCCGGTTCCCCTTTCACCTCCGTCCGAGGGCTATCCTCAACCTCCATCTTCTGGGAGCGTGTACTGCCCGAGTTGCGGGAACGTCGTTGCTTCAGGCTCGAGGTTCTGCTCTTACTGCGGAAGAGATCTCTACGGGAGTATTTACCCGCGTCAGGCGGGTTAGTTCAGCGAGCTTTACACACGCGATCTCTTGCCGGGATGAGCTTTAGAGCTAGATGCTACATCCTGCGGTTCGAGCCGAGCAGCGATAAGAAAGCCTATTAATCGCGGTGGCGCTACGTGTGGCGCAGGTGCAGAACGATGCCAGGCTGGGGAAGAAGCTTCAGTCTCGCCCTCAAGTCGGTGATCGTGGGGTTCCTCTTTGCTCTGCTCGGTGTGATCATCATAGTCGGCGGAGTCGTGCTGGGTCTGTTGAGCTACTACTCTGGTCATGAGACGACTGCGCTCGTCGTGGCGGTAGTCTTGATTGTGATAGGCTTTAGTATCGGAGGACTCGGATTCTACGCCGCGCTGATTAAGTACTCGGTACAGGAGGCGCTCAAGGAGATAGGCGCGAAACCGGTTGCGGTTGCGCCTACGCCCGCGCCTGCTGTTACGGTTGTGACCACCCCGACCACTGCCGTTCATCCCTGTCCAAGATGCAGCGCACCGCTGACGTTCGTGCCTCAGGCAAACCGTTGGTACTGCGCCAGCTGCCAGCAGTACGTGTGAGCCCACGAAAACCTCTCTTTTTTGGCTTTCCCCCAAATTCATGGGTAGACCCGCGCAGGTGTCCTCGGGAAGAGGCAGGCGTCTCTGATGTGGGGTAGAGCCAGGATCCAGCGGAGTGTCCGCTCGATTCCCATGCCGAAGCCGCTGTGGGGTACTGCGCCGTACTTCCGTAGGTCGAGGTACCAGGCGTAGTCTCGGGTCTTCAGGTCGAACTCCTCGAGGCTCTGGAGGAGGTCCTCGTATCGGTGGATCCTCTGTCCTCCCCCTGCTATCTCTCCGTACCCTCCCGGAGCCATCAGGTCGACACAGAGCACAACCTTTGGGTCTTGGGGGTCGGGCATGTGGTAGAAAGCCTTGACCTTCCTTGGGTACCTTGTGACGAAGAAGGGTTTGGTGAACCGCTTGCTCAGCACGCGCTCCTCGTCCGCTCCGAAGTCCTCCCCCCACTCCACGTCGACACCGGCATTCTTGATTCTTGAAACGGCCTCGTCGTAGGTTATCCTCGGGAAGGGAGGTTCGGGGGGCTTGAACCTCCGCCTCAAAAACTCGAACTCATTCCTGCACCTTTCGTAGGTCTTCTGACAGATGTGAGTCAGAAGGCTTTCCTCCACCTCCATGATGTCGCTGAGGGTCGCGTTGGCTACCTCAGCCTCGACCTGCCAGAACTCGGTTATGTGCCTCCTCGTTCGGCTCAGCTCAGCTCTAAAGCTGGGTTCGAGGGAGTAGACCTTCTGAAGGGCGGTTATCGCAGCCTCCTGGTAGAGCTGTACGCTCTGAGAGAGGAACGCGTTCCTTTCGAAGTACTTGACCGGGAATAGAGTAGCCCCTCCCTCACAGGCAGCCGTTATCAAGAGCGGGCAGTGCACCTCGGTGAACCCGTTCTCCTCCATCCACTCCCTGGCGGATAGACAGAGGGCGGATCTGACGCGCAAGACCGCGCCGACCTTGGGACTGCGGATGTGAAGGTGGCGTTTGCTGAGGAGGAATTCTTTCCCCGAGTCGGGCCTCAGGGGGTAGTCTTCATGGGAGAGACCTACGATCTCCAGGTCTCCGCATCGTATCTCCGCTCCCCCAGGCGCCCTTGGATCTGCGTGGATCGTTCCGGTGACTTTCACCGACGATTCCACGGTTGCTCGAAGGGCTTGGTCGAAGACCGCGGGATTTACTTGGTCCTTGTGAATGGTGGCTTGGGCGAGTCCCGTGGCGTCGCGGAGGGTGAGAAAGATCAGCCCGCCGTGAGACCTTTTGGCGTAGACCCAGCCGTAAACCGCTAGCTCTTTTCCTTCCATTTGCGGCTTGACGTCTCGGAGGCTCAGGTCTTCCATCTAGGCTTTTCCCTCGGGTGCTTTCAGCAAGTGTTGGGTCGGGGGTGGTCTTAAAAGGCATCCTAATTTGGTTGGCGGATCTTCCAAAACTCATAACTGCTGGTTAGATTGTAGTAACCTTAGCGGGGGTTTCGCGGTGAGCCAGGACAGCTTGACGCTGCTTACCCAGCTTGGGTTTTCGAAGGGTGAGGCCGTGGTCTACGCTTACCTTCTCAGGAGTCCCGAGGGGCAGAGTCTTGAGGAGATCACCATTGGCTGCGGGATCACTCCGGAAGAGGCTGAGAAGGTGCTCGGTCGAGCGGTTGAGCGAGGTCTTCTTAGGGTCATGAGCAACAGGTTTGAGGCGATTGATCCCAAGTCTGTGCTCGCAAGGGTCTTGGGAGACAGGGAAAGGGGTCTGAAGGAGGAGCTCCAACGGCTGAGTGGCGTTGCCTCAACTCTGCAGAAGTCTCTTGAGCCGGTGTTCTGGGAGAGCAGGCTGGGGGTTAGACCTGAAGAGCTTCTCCAATCCCTTCCAGATCTCCGCGCGATGGAGGCTCGGACAGGGGAGGTTCTTCAGGGAGCGCAGAAGCATGTGTGTATCTTCGCTGAGTCCTTCGGCTGGTACGACAGGATTCGCGACGAGCTGCTGAACGCCCTGAAGAGAGGGGTGAAGACTAGGGTTCTCATGCTGGTCATCGACAAGACTTCGGCAGAGAAAGCCAGGGAGCTAAAGAAATTTGGAGCTGAGGTAAGGCACTGCGCCGAGGGCTGGTATCCGGCGCGAGGGACCCTGGTTGACGACAGAGAGCTGGTCTTTCTAATATGGGCGACGGAGAAGAGGGGCGTCAAGCGTCCGATCCACTTCTTCCCGCACTACACTACAAACCCGGGTATGATCAGGATCTTCAGCGACGCCTTTGAGAAGAGGTGGGAGGCTGGGGATGCTGTGACGTAGTCTCGGCTCAGGTGACTCGTGTTCCCTCTTCGACGTCTCTGTCGACGGTCAGCAGGGCGAGTTTCGTCGCGGTCTCGGCGGCGAGGAGCATCCCCTCGGAGAGCTCGCCGCTGAACTTGGCGGTTTTCAGGTTCGTTAGGACGATTATCTTCTTGCCGATCAGCTCCTCGGGAGTGTAGTACTCGGCTATACTCGAGATGATCTGTCGTGTCGTTCCTCCGCCCAGGTCAACTCGGATCTTCAGGAGCTTCTCCGTCCTCTTAACAGGCTCGACATCCAAAATCCTTCCAACTCTGATATCGAGCCCCTTGAAGACGTCGATCGAGACTATCTTAGGTGCCTCCATGAATGGCTCAGCTTCTTAAGGATGGCTGACGCTAACTCCATAACGCTTTCTCACAACCATCGGCTTTTCGAGCTAGATCGGCTCGAACCTGTACTGGGCTCTGCCGAACCACCTGGTGAGTATGAGAGAGATCTTCTTCTTGTCCTCGGCGCGTGGCACGAAGAGGTAGATAACGTCTGGAGAGCCCTTCTCAGTCCAGACTCGGACGCACCGGCCGACCCGGTGGAAAAACCTCAGGAACGCCTCTCGTGGCATGTTTCGGATCAGAAGCTCAATCTTGTAGACCCTGTTTAGCGTTCTCGAGCTTCTGCGACGCAACACAATCTCCGAGAGTAGGTTGACGCAATCGGTCAAATAAATGGTTATCTGTTGTCGGGTAGTGGAATCGTTTCCTCAGTTGGTCTTCCGCTTCTCGATGATCTTCCTCTGGACGATCCAGACGTCGCTGTTCTCGTCGTAGACGGTTTTCAGGACCTTCGAGTCGTAGCCGAACTGGTCGATCAGTCCGAGCATGGTTACGCCCAGGACAGACGGAGGGATGTCGAGTCCGTCCTTTGCTGAGAGCCAGTACGCTGTGGTCAGTGGTCCACTGATCTCGTAGGTGAGAAGTCTGAGCAGGCTGTCCAGTTTGAAGCGGATGGAAACCCCCTCGTAAAGCTTGAACAGGTCGCTGAGGGTCTTGAGGCTCTCTTCCAAGCTGGACCTCAGAACCCGTGTGGACTCCCGCTCGACCAGCATCTGGACCATCCTCCGCCCGATGTCTGTCAGGATGGTCTGTGCTCTGTCCTTTCCAAACTGGCTGTTCAGCCAGGTGCAGAGCGAGTAGAGGAACATCCCCGTGGTGTTCTTGAATCCGGTTGTGATCTTCTCGTCTGGAACGATCTCGTTCTCTATCACGGGTAAGACGTTGCTCACCGTGTCCAGTTTGGTCCAAGCGACCGTCTGGAATGTCTGTCTGAACGTGTCTGAGAGGTTCTGGTCCTCGGTGTAGACCCCGATCAGGCTGGAGGGGTGGTCGATGGAGGTCGCGGGGGTTTGTTTGAAGAGGAGGGTTTCCTTCCCGTCGGCTATGCAGATGTTGTTCGAGGGGGGTGTGTCCACGTACTTCCCCTCAGCCAGACCGTTGAGCTTCTTGACGTACTCGACGTTGTCCTTCGTGGCGTTCACGACGAGCCTGACCTTTACGTCTCGGTATGAGGCTGATCTGAGGGCGTCGCTGTACTTGCCGCTGAGTAGCTCGAGCCCTTCATCGGTGAGGATGGCGAAGACCTCCTTGGCGGCGTCTCGGATCATCTCCTCGAGCTTGTGCTGCACCGCCTCCGACTCCTTGAGGATCCACATCTCCCTCTTCTCGAGGGACTCTGAAGACTTGGAGCTGTCGTGAATCTTCTGGAGCTCGGCTAGGGTCTTCCTCATGTGTCGGACGTTCTCCTCGACCTGCTTGAGGGTGGGGGCGAGCGAGGTCGGGGGCGCGGCTCTCATCTTTATCGGCTTCTCGGGGAGGACGACGACGAGGCCTTTCCGCTCGAGGCTCTTGACCGTGGGGTAGATCTTGGTCCTGGGCACGCGGCTCTTAAACCAGAGCTCGCGGATCGAGCAGGGGCCGGCTTGGAGGAGGGTGATGTACACTGAGGCTTCGTATTCTGAGAGCCCGAAGTGAGAGAGATGCCTTGTGGGACGCTCCAACTGTCACCGCCTGGGCTGTGACTGCAGTGACAGTCTCCCTTGTTATAAAAAACTTGGTTACACCACCATTAATAGACACGCGCTCGAAACGTTTGGAATTGACTTGAAAAATTCGGGAGGTGACTCCCTCTGTCCAAAAGATTTGTGAAATCATGGGAAAAGACGCAGGGAAAGGGGGTTCCGACTAGGATCAGGGAGACCATACGTCCGCCCGGTCCTATAAAGCCCCGCATCGACAAAGCGGTCAGGGCCCTAGAAATGCAGCTTCAAAGGCTGGATCAGATAGGGAATCGGCTTGGTGAGCGGGATAAGGCGATCTTCGGGAGAGTTGTAGGCGCGCTTTCGAAACACGACACGGCGCACGCGACGGTCTTCGCAAACGAGCTGGCTGAGATCCGAAAGATGTCGAAGATGATCCTCCAGAGCAGGCTGGCGCTCGAGCAGGTCGTGCTGAGGCTGAGGACGGTGCAGGAGCTGGGTGACGTGGTCGTCTCGCTGGCTCCAGCGCTGAGCGTCATACAGGGGATCAGAACGGGGATATCCGGTGTGCTGCCTGAGGCTGAGGCGGAGCTTAGCAACATCGGCACAATGCTGAACAGCATGCTGTTCGAGGCTGGCTCGACTTCGGGTATGACCCTTGACTTCGGCTCGGCAAACGAGGATGCGCAGAAGATCCTGAACGAGGCGGCTGCCGTCGCGGAGCAGCAGATGAAGTCGAGGTTCCCGGAGCTACCGGCTGCGGCTGGAATCGCGGAGTCGCAAACGGAAAGACAGTAGACAGCGCCAGGGAGGGGTCTTGACGCCCTTCTGCGACGCCAACCCTTCTTTTTGTACTCGGTTTAGAAGTCACAATCGGCATGATCCATAGAGTCTGTTAGCGAGGGGGAAGAGCTATCTTCGATCTCTCAGGTGTTGAAAACCATGTCCCCTCGTCGGGCAACATAAATGCCGTCGCCTGGACCCTCGAGTGCAAGCGCGTCAGGCTGAACAGGATCCTCGCGAATTTCGAGGAAAGATCTCACAAGAACTTTGAGCTTTGCGTGCAGGCTATGGCGAGTGGTGACAAGGGGCGTGCCGAGATGTACGCGGGGGAGATAGCCCTTCTCAAGAAGTTGATAGGAGTGATCTCCTATCATGAGCGTGCTCTGGAGCAGACTCTCCTCCGCCTTGAGACCATCGGTGTGGCTGGAGGTATCCCGTCCAGCCTGTATTCAGCCCGGGAGGCAGCTGGTGGAACTGGAGGGGCTGTCGCCCAGGTCGGCGAAGAGTTTGCTGATGGGATCGAGAGGGTGTACTCCAGCAGCACAGTCGAACTGAAACCTTAGGGAGGTGGTTCTTTTGTCTGCGGCCGCTGAGGAGCTTGAGAGCACAGCGACGAGATGCGCCTCGGAAGCCATCCGCTTGGACAGGCAGGGCGCGCGGGGGATGGCTATCACCATGTACCAGAGGTCGATCGAGGCGCTGTTGAAGCTGGTCCAGCTGTATCCAAGCTTCGAGCTGAACAAGGTTTACGTGCAGCGGGCGATGGCCTACCAGGAACGGGTCAAGGTTCTCCAGGGGTCTTGGACGGGTGAAGAGCCAGTGGAGGGCGAGGAGCCCATTAGTCCAATTTCGCCACAAGAGCCTAAGGCTGAACCTGCCGGACCAGGAGAGCTTGAGAAGCCAGCCCCAAAGAAGTCCATCTACGATGAGCTCGTCGTGAGGGAGAAGCCCGACGTTAGGTGGGATGAGGTCATAGGTCTAGATGAGTCCAAGAGATCGATCAGGGAGTCGATCATCTACCCGCTTCAGAGACCTGATCTTTTCCCTCTAGGCTGGCCCCGAGGGATACTTCTTTTCGGACCGCCAGGATGTGGAAAGACCCTCCTTGCAGCGGCTGTGGCGACCGAGATAGAGGCGACCTTCTTCTCGGTCGACGCAGCCTCCATCATGTCCAAGTGGCTGGGAGAGGCTGAGAGGAACGTTGCCAGGCTCTTTAACTCGGCGCGTAAGGTGGTGGTGAAGGGGGAGCCGGCAATCATCTTCATAGACGAGATCGACTCGATCTTGGGGGTCCACACCACCGAGGTTGGGGGCGAGGTTCGGGTTCGTAACCAGTTCCTGAAGGAGATGGACGGAATCATCGACAAAGGTAAGCGCCAGCCCCTGTACATGATCGGTGTGACCAACAAGCCTTGGGCTCTCGACTGGCCGTTCATCAGGCGCTTCCAGAAGAGGGTGATGGTCCCGCTTCCGGACTTCAAGGCTAGGTTGGAGCTGTTCAAGCTCTACACGAAGGACTTGAAGATGGCTCACGATGTTGACCTGAACGAGCTGGCAACCTCCACAAACGGATACTCGGGAAGCGACATCAGAGATGTCTGTCAGGCTGCGCAGTTGAGGGTGGTCGGGGAGCTCTTCGAGTCGGGGAGGGCGCTGGACAAATCGTCGCTCCCACGCCTGATCACGGTTGGTGACTTCCAGAAGATCTTTGAGGAGAGGAGACCGAGCGTCTCGCCCGAGATGTCGAAGACCTACCAGACCTGGTACGACAACTTCAAAGCGCTGTGAACAGCTGAAGGGAATGGAACAGATCTAGATCCGGTTCTTTCTTCGGTTCTCGCCTATCCGGAAGCCCCTCTCCGATAGGCTTCAGCCAGCAGGTTGGGAACGGAGTAGACTTTGATCTGCGTGCCTGCCTGGTTGAGCGAGTCTTGGATGTGGATCTGGCAGAAGGGGCACTCGGTGACGCAGGCCTCCACCTTGGTCTCTGTGATCAGCTCAGCCTTTCTCCTCCCGATCGCCGTGGCTATGGGTCTTCTGCCCGATCTGACCCCTCCGCCCGAGCCGCAGCATCGGTCGAACTCTCTCATCTCCACGATCTCGACTCCTGGGATCTTTGCAAGAACCTCTAGGGGCTCTTTGACCACGCCCTGACCTCTGCCGAGGTGGCATGGCTGGTGCCACGTTATTGTCATCGGAATCGCTTTCATGTCTCGTATGTTGAGGTTCTTGAGCCCGAGCTCGTGAACCAGATACTCTGTCAGGTCGTACACTTTGAAGGATGGCTCTCTGCCGAGAACTCTTCTCGCCACCTCGGGGTAGTTCGTCTTCAGCGTCAGACCGCATCCGGCGCAGCCTACCACGACCTTCTTGACACCCAAACCCTCGAAGACCTCGATGTTCTTCTTAACAAGATTCTCAGCCACATCGACCGCTCCGATCCTGAAGAGGGGAGATCCGCAGCAGACCTGATCCTTTGGTATCCGAACCCTGACCTTGTTTCGTCTAAGTGTCTCGACGAGGTCAAGCCCTGTCTGTTGCAGTCTGTAGTCCATTAGGCAGCCCGTGAAGAAGCCCACCTCGTCAATAGCTCCCTCTGAGTTCACGATTGGGGGGAGCTTCTCAAGGAGGGGCGTGGAGATCTTGTCCACCGATTTCCCGATCTTCTTGATCAGATCTATCGGAACCAGATGGCCCTCCAGGGGGCCTATTCCCGCCTTTACGACTATGGCTCTCAGCTTCTCTATCGCTTTTCCTGGTATGTCGATGCTCTTCGGACAGACCTCGACGCATGTCTTGCACGTGGTGCAGTCGTAGAGCCCTTCCAGAAAGGCGATCTTAGCCCTGTCCTCCTGGTCTCTACCGTCGAGCTCGAGTCTCGCCAGCTTCCCCATCATGGCTGGACCCGCGAACTCGTACCAGGCTTCCGCCACCACCGGGCAGGCGGAGATGCACGCCCAACACTCGAGGCACTTCCTGAACTCCTTCACCGGCTCGATGTCCTTCTGTGGGATGATCTCCGGTCGCTGGGGCTTCTTCGTCCTCTCCACGAACGGGCGGATCTTCATAACCTTGTCGACCGCGCGGGAGGGGTCCACGACCAGGTCCCTTACGACCGGAAACTGTGTGAGGGGCGCGATTGTGACCGGCTTGTCCTTCTCCACCTGCATCCGACAGGCTGCGCAGGGCTTCCCGTTGACTACCATGGCGCAGGAGCCACACTGTCCCGCCCTGCAGCTCCATCGGTACGCTAGGGTTGGGTCGAGGTTCTCGTAGATGTGGTGGAGGGCGTCGAGAATCGTCATGCCGGGCTTGTATGGGACCGTGAACTTGTCGTAATGAGGCTCAGAGTCGACGTTTGGGTTGTATCTGAAAACTCTGACCTCGCATGTCTCTCCACTCAAATCCAGATCCCCCAAGTGAGTTGCGTGCTGACCTTTCGACAACAGCCGTCTTCGGCTGCAGACGCGCTGGATGGGGCGCGTTGGACTAGATGGGTTGCTGACCTCTCTTTTAGGTGTTGCTTGTTTCTACGGGCGTTAAGGCGATAGGATGGGAAGACCGCTTCAACGGTCACCGGAGGTCCGCCTCCAACATGGTTTTACTGCGGTATGCCCAGCGACTGGTAGACCTTGGCTCGGTTCCTCTCAACTCGATCCGCGACCTCCTGGTGGAGGTTCCTGCCGGACGCGTCTATGGCCACGGTCATCGGTCCGAACTCCCTTACTCTGAGGATCCAGACAGCCTCGGGAATGCCGAGGTCAATCCACTCGACTCCCTCCACCCTCTCCACGGCTCTCGCTGCAACCACGCCGGCTCCACCTGTGAAGTCGCAGTAGACGGCGCCGTACCTCTTCATCGCCTCCGCCGTCTTCGAGCCCATTCCCCCTTTCCCGACTATCACCCGCGGTCCCAGCCTCTCTATGAACTCCGCCTCAACCGTCTCCATGCGGCTGCTCGTCGTCGGTCCGGCTGCTAGGATCTCCCACTCCCCATCTTTCTTCCGCGCTACCGGTCCGCAGTGGAAGACGATCATCTCCCTGAAGTCGATGGGCAGGGGCTTGCCCTGCCTAGCCAACTCCAGGGCTCGTCGGTGGGCCTGATCCCGAGCGGTCAACATGATTCCCGAGGCGTAGACTACGTCCCCGACCTTCAGCTTTCTAACAGCCTCTTCGGATATGGGCGTCAGAAGCTTGGCTTGCGTCATTCGCGTCCAGTCTCCTTGGGGTACTCCACAAGCCCAGTCCGATGAATCCTCGCAGATGCTCTCCTAGCAGCCCAGCACTGGAGGTTGACACCCACCGGGAGGCTTGCGGTGTGGCAGTGAGCGTACTCGATCTTGACGCTCAGTGACGTGGTTGCGCCGCCCACGCCCATGGGTCCGATCCCAGTCAGGTTGATTCCTCTCAGGATCTCTCTCTCAAGTCTCGCAAACTCTTGTTCTGGGTGTGAGTCAGCGATCGGCCTAAGCAGCGCCCTCTTGGCCAGCTTGAGGGAGAGGTCAGCAGTTCCGCCGATGCCGACACCCACCACTGTTGGGGGGCACGGCTGGCCGCCAGCCCTGATCACGGCGTCGACTACGAGCTTCTTGACAGCCGTCTCTCCCTCGCTCGGCTTCAGCATTGAGAAGGTGCTCATGTTCTCGGATCCCGCACCCTTCGGGAAGGCTGTTACCTCCAGCGCGTCGCCCTCGCCGTACTCCCAGTCTATGTAGGGGATCTCTACGCCCGTGTTGTCGTTCGAGTTCTTTCTTGTCAGGGGGTGGACCGCGTTCGGTCTGAGCGGAACCTCCACCGTTGCTCTCTGGGTGGCGCGTCTGAGAGCCTCCCGGACTCTCGCCACGGATCCGAAGTCGGTTCCAACCTTCACGTAGAAGACGATGATCCCGGTGTCCTGGCACATGGGGGTCCTAAGCTCTTCGGCGAGGCGGATGTTCTCAAGAACGGTGGAGAGTATCATTCTCGCTGTATCGTTCTCCTCGGAGTCGCGCGCCTTTCTCAGCGCGTCCTTCACGTCGGACGGAAGGTATGTGACAGCCCGACCGATGAGCCTGACGGCTGTATCCTCAACGACCTTCAGAAGGCTCAAGCATCTTCTCCCTCTCTGAGAAGAATCCCGACCTATTCGGAAGTAGGGTTATGGGGGGTCTGTCCAGTATTAAGCTTGCTCGGGGATGCCTTTCAAGAAGACTCGACAACTCTTAATAGATTTAGATCGCGATATACACGGCGTCCTATCGAGGCATGGAGGTTTGGTGGGTGTCGAAAGCCCTGTGCGCTGACCTAGTTCTGTTGAACGGACGCGTGATCACGGTTAACCCCAAGATGCCCCGAGCTGGGGCTGTCGCCGTCAAGGATGGGAAGATTGTCGGTGTCGGAACCGATCAGGCGATCAGGCGGCTTGTGGGGCAGGGGACTCGGACCATCGACTTGAAGGGCAGGGCAGTCCTCCCCGGCTTCATCGACGCTCACAACCACCTCTGGGGCTTCGGCGTGGCTCTATCTCAGGTTGACTGCAGGTCACCCCCAGTCAAGTCTGTCAAGGAGATTGTGAAGAAGATCGGTGAGCGCGCTGCGAAAACCCCGGAGGCGAGGTGGGTGGTCGGCTGGGGATACGACGACACGAAGCTTGAGGAGAGGCGACACCCGAACAGGCGGGACTTGGACACTGTTGCCCTAAATAATCCGGTTATGATCAGGCGCACCTGCGGTCACACCTGCGTCGTCAACAGCAGAGCTCTCGAGCTGGTTGGCTACAGGGCGGACACGCCCCAGCCAGAGGGTGGGGAGATAGAGAAGGACCCGAAGACAGGCGAGCCTACGGGTATCCTCAGGGAGACGGCGATGAAGCCGGTTAACGACCTGTCTCGAGCCTTCTCGGTTGAGGAGTTGATGGAGGCGATCAAGCTGGGGCAAGAGCGCCTGCTGAGCGAGGGCATAACCAGCTGCCACGAGGCTGGGCTCGATGCGAAGACGGTCAAGGCTTACCAGAACCTGCTCGCGTCTGGGCAGCTGAAGGTGAGGGTGTACATGATGGTTCAGGTTGACCTCCTCTCCCAGATCGTCGACACGGGTCTTGCGACGGGGTTTGGAAACGAGTGGCTGAGGATAGGCTCCATCAAGATGATGATGGACGGCGGGATGGGCGGGAAGACGGCGGCTCTCTACGAGCCCTACGAGGGCACCCGTGACAACAAGGGGATCATATACATGAGCCAAGAGAAGCTGAACGAGCTCGTGAAGAAAGCCCACGAGGCAGGCTTCCAGATAGGCATCCACGCGATCGGTGACAGGGCGATAGATGTCTCCCTGAACGCGCTCGAGGCGGCCTTGAAGGTGTTGCCGAGGAAGGACCACCGCCACCGCATCGAGCACTGTGGGTTGAGCACGCCAGCGATCACCGAGAGGCTGGTGAGGCTGGGTGCGATCCCGGTCGGTCAGCCCCCCTTCCTCTTCAACATCGGTGATAGCTTCTGGTCGAATCTGGGTGCAGACAGGATAAGGTGGACCTACCCGTTCAGGACTTGGCTGGACAAGGGTATGCCTGCCCCGGGGAGTTCGGACCGACCTGTCGTGCTGGGGGCTCCCCTCCTGGGGATATGGGCTTGTGTGAACAGGAAGACCGAGGGGGGTAGGGTGCTCGCGGGCGAGGAGCGGATAACTCCGGAGGAGGCGATCAGGATGTACACGCTGAACGCGGCCTACGCCTCGTTCGAGGAGAAGATAAAGGGCTCGATCGAGCCCGGCAAGCTCGCCGACCTGGTGGTTCTAGACGCCGACCCCTGCGAGGTTCCGGTTGACGAGATAAGGAACATCCGGGTCGAGATGACGATAGTCGGCGGGGTCGTTGCTTACCGGGCTAGGTAGCCGTGGTGTCGGCTCCTTCCACCATTTTCATGATGTGGGGTGCGTACTTCTCGGCGAGCTTCTCCCAGTCCGTCTTCATCATCCAGTAGATCACCGCCGCCAGCCCGACGGTTGTGACTACCATGCCGAGGATGCTGTTCTCTCCGTACGCGGCTAGTACGAGCTTGAATGATGTCTTCCCCGCGTAGGCTAGGATGAGGCACATCAAGATCTTTCCAATAAGAGAGGGCACAAAAGCTCTCACAGGGCTGAACCGCATGATCCCGAGGGGAATGAACAGCAGATCGTCTGGAAGAGGGGTGAGAGCGAAAATGAAGATCACGATCGGCCCGTACCTGTTGAAGAGCCTGAGCATCGCTGTGACCCTTCGCCTGCGCTTCTCGTCGATGACCCTCCTGCCGAAGTATCCGAGCACGTACCCGCCGAACTCGCCCAAAGCCGAACCGAGCCCGGCCGAGAGCGCTAGCAGAATTGGATCGAGGACGCTTCCAAGAGCGTAGATTATCAGCGTGTATGGGACCGGTACGACGACTGTGGAGGCGCCCAGGAGGCTGGCGAAGAAGACCCCCGTGTAGCCGTATTCGAGAGCGAACTGGTCAAGCCAGCTACTCAGAGGGTCTTCTCCCAGCTGGGCAACGACCGCTCTGACCGAGATGGGAGTGGCTGCCAAGATTAGAAGGCAGATTATTAGAAGCCTTGACCTGACCGAAGTCACACCTCACACTTGACTCGCAAGACCTATCAAGGTTTTTGTCCTGTCGTCATGAAACCGCCTGTCCTCTTTGAATGCTTATATAGCTCAACTCAAGCCCTTGGTTGACGTGAAACGGCGGGTTGTGGGATCCTGTTGGCTTAGGAGTGTTCGGGATTTTCGTCTTCTCGCTCGCTCTCAACCTGATTCCGTTCATGGGTCCGTCGAACCTTGTTATAGCTGGGATGATGGGAGTTCTCTTCCCCACGACCGACGCCCTCTACATCGCGCTTGGGGTGGCGCTTGGAAGCGCGGTCGCGAAGACTGCTCACTACTACGCAGTTTACTGGATTAGAGGAAGACTTCCTGCGGAGAAGAGGCTTCAGCTTGACCGCTTTCGAAATTGGTTTGGAAGGTGGGGGGCTGTCGCGTTATTCGCGGCTGCTGTTACACCAATCCCCGATGAACCCGTGGTGATACCGATGGGCTTGATGAAGTACAGCCCGAAGAAGTTCTTCCTGATCTTCTTCACTGGAAAGATGATCATAGCTTTTTGTGGTGCTTATGCAGGGCAGTACTTGAGCTCGGTGCTTTATGCTTTCTTTGACAGCTGGGTTGTCATCACGCTTGCAGCCATCTTTACAATAGTGGTTACCGTCGTTATGCTGAAGTTTGACTTGGATGAGATATTTAGAAGGCTAAAGCTGTTCAGGTGGAGTTCCTAACGGGAATCCACCCCAAGGATTTTATCAAGACTGGATAACCCTGATCAGGGGTAGCATCCCTGTTCGATGTTCTCATCCAGAACGGAAGGGTCGTCGATGGAACGGGCAATCCCTGGTCACGCGCGGATGTCGCGATCAAGGACGGGAGAATCGCTAGGGTAGGAATGCTCGGCGGGGAAACCGCCGACAGGACAATCAACGCCGGGAGTCTAGTCATTTCGCCAGGCTTCATTGACATCCACTCTCACTCGGACTACACGCTTCTTGTCAATCCTAGGGCGGAGAGCAAGGTGCGGCAGGGTGTTACTACTGAGGTTGTTGGCAACTGTGGGAGCTCGGCGGCGCCCGTGAGGAGAAACTATCGTGAATACCTGGAGAAGCGTGTTACCCCGCTCCTCGGTGGGGCGACGCTGTCCTACGACTGGACAAGTGTGGGGGATTACCTCGAACGCCTCGATCGTGAGAGAGTCGCCCTGAATGTAGCGTCATACGTGGGGCATGGGACTGTGAGGATTGACGTGATGGGCTTTGACGACCGGGAGCCTACGAGGAAGGAGTTGCATGGGATGGAGGAGCTTGTGGAGGAGGCCATGCAGGATGGGGCGATCGGGCTCTCATCGGGGCTCGTTTACTCCCCGGGGTGCTACGCCAAGACTGATGAGCTGGTCAGCTTGGCAAAGGTGGCGGCGAGGCACGGTGGGATCTACGCGTCCCACATTAGGGACGAGGGCGACGCCCTGATGGAGTCGGTCAACGAGGCGATCGAGATAGGGGAGCGCGCGGGTGTTCCCGTGGAGATCGCGCACCACAAGGCGACGCTGCCGCGCAACTTCGGCAAGGTCAAAGAGTCTCTGAGGGTTATGGAAGAGGCGAGGGGAAGGGAGGTGGATGTCACGTGCGACCAGTACCCATACGTGGCAGGCAGCAGCGGGCTCACATACCTGCTGCCGCACTGGAGCCTTGAGGGCGGCACGGAGAAGCTGCTGGAGAGGCTCAGAGATCCGGTTATGAGGGCGAAGATCCGCGCTGACATGGAGGGAAAGGGACCGGGCTGGGACAACGTGCTGCTTGCCTACTGCCAGAAGAACCAGGAGCTCGATGGCAAGAACATCGCTGAGGTTGCTAAGGCGAGGCGTGTCGATCCATACGATGTCGTGTTCGACATTCTCTTGGAGAACGAGGCGGCTGTCACGATTGTGCTATTCACGATGTCGGAGGAGGATGTTGAGACGGTCATGCGCAGTCCGCTCATGATGGTGGGGTCTGATGGGAGGGCAGTCGCTCCTTATGGTCCCCTATCCGCTGGGAAGCCGCATCCCAGGTACTACGGCACCTTCGTGCGGGTGCTGGGGAGATACGTGAGAGAGAAGAAGATCCTCACCCTGGAGAGCGCGATCAGGAAGATGACCTCCCTCCCTGCGCGCAGGCTCGGAATCCTCGACAGAGGTCTAGTCAAGGAGGGGATGTGGGCGGATCTGACACTCTTCGACCATAGGTCGGTGGCTGACAGGGCGACGTTCACCGAACCCCATCAGTACGCCTCCGGGGTCGCGTACGTGATCGTGAACGGCGAGGTCGTGGTGGAGAAGGGGGAGCACACTGGAGCCGGACCGGGCAGAGCCCTTCGGGGGAGTGGCTACTCCGAGCGGTGAGAATTGGTGAAGACCGTGGACTGGGAAGACTGGCGCGCTTGGAGGACACTACTTCCTCTTGCAGACGATGATCCTTTCCGCGTACTTCCTGACCTTCTCTTCGTCGAGGTTGACGCCTAGCCCGGGTCCTGAGGGAACCTCAGCGAATCCGCCCTCGATCTTGGGCGTCTTCTTCACCACGTCGTCCGTTATCCAGGTCGGATAGCCCGAGAGCTCGTTTGCGTACTTCAGGTGCCGGTAGTTGGCGGCGATGAAGTGTGTCGCCGCTGCTAGCGAGACGCCTAGCTCCACGTCATCGTGCATCAGGCAGGGCACATCTGTCAGCTCGGCTAGATCAATCAGCTTCTTTGCGTTGGTGATGCCGCCCCCCGGTCGGTAGACCTTGAGCCCGAGGACGTCCGCGGCTCCAAGATCCAGCAGCTGGACGGCGTCTGAGAGGAGGTAGAGAGACTCGTGAGGCATTATCGGCGTGTCCATCGCTTTCGCCACCGAGGCGAGGCCTTTGAAGTCGTACCAAGGTGTAGGCTGCTCGACAAGCTCGATGTCGTACTTCTCCATCGTCCTGACGAACTTGATCGCCTTGGGGGGTATGTACGCCTGGTTCGCGTCCAGCCTCAGCGCGACATCCTCCCCGACGGTCTTCCTGACGGCCCTGACGTTCTGCTCGTCAGCTTTCAGTCCCAGCCCAGTCTTCAACCTTATCGTTCTATACCCTTCGGTCAGGTACCTCCGCGCTAGGCTCTGAATCTCTTTGGTCGGTCCGAGTCCGATGAGGCCCACGTTCGGAAACTTCGTGGTGTAGGCGCCTCCCAGAAGCTTGTACACGGGGACCTTCAGTGCTCTGCCCATTACGTCGTAAAGGGCTATGTCGAGCGCAGCTTTTGGGAAGGGGTACCCCGGCATCGCCGAGTCCATCTTCTCCCAGATTCTCTCAGTGTCGAACGGGTCCTCGCCTAGGAGCTGGGGGGCTAAGAACTTCTCGAGGAGCGGCACGATGGTTTCTTGGCTCTCCCTTGAGAGTGGAGGTAGTGGAGGGCACTCGCCCAACCCAACTACGCCTTCGTCTGTTGTCACTCTTGTTAGGACGAAGTCGCACGTCCTGAAGGTGGTGTAGGAGATGGACATGGGCTGGGTCATGGGGACATGGACCGGGATGATCTCGACTTGAGTCACGATCATGGCTGGGTCTTCCTATGTGGTGGGTGGTTTATCCGTGCCATGATTTTAACGATTTTCGAGGTAGTTGTCCTCGTGTCATCGGGGATATTCTCCCAGAGAATCTGCCGACGAATTCTTGTAAACCAGTAGCCGATCGCCAAGATTTTGTGTCGCAAATCGGGGCTGTAGACGCTTCAGACGCTCTTTGTTAGATGAGAGAGGATGCTGGGAAGGGATGAGATTCTTTCGATTATGAAGTCGGGGGAGGCTCTCTTCAGAGTCGACCTTGAGAACGGTCCGGTCAGCACGGCGACGGTCTTCGCTTGGGCGGCTCTCCCTGCCTCGACGTCCCTTGGGCTGTCGCCAACGACGACGCAGCGCTTCGGGTCCACGCCGAGCCTCCTAGCCGCTTCTAATACTATGTCGGGCGAAGGCTTCGGATTGGCAACCTCGTACCCCGAGACCACGACCGAGAATAGCTGGAGTACTCCAAGGTGTCGCAGTAGGTCCTCGACGGGTTCTCTTGGTTTTGAGGAGATGACTCCTAGGGGGAATCCTTTCAGCCGCAGGTTGCTCAGGGTCTCTGCTGTCCCGGGAAAAAGCCTTATGCGTTCTAGGTGGTTCCTCGAGTAGAACTCGCGGTAGTTCTCGATGCATCTGCGGATGGTCTCCTTCCGCATTGCCGCTCTTGGTACAACAGCTTCCAGCATCTGTTCCAGTGGCAATCCAAGGGTTGAGCGAAGTCTTCTCCTGTCGGCTATCGGGACCATGCTCTGCTGCAGCGCGAAGTTCACCGAGTCGCAGATGAAGTCGGCTGAATCCACTAGGGTGCAGTCGAGATCGAACAGAAACACGCGTTCTCTGGGAGCATCGGAGTTCTGGTTCTTCAGACTTTTCCTTCCCCATGATTGATTGCGGAAAAGGTGATCTTGTGGGTGCTTAGGCACGCTCTGTTTTCAGAACTTGTCGTAGTGGAGTATCTCGTTGAGCGTCTTCTTGTCGTGCTCTGTCGGCTTCTCGGCTGGGTATCCAAACGAGATCATGGCAATCACACTCAGCTTCTCTGGGATTCCAAGTAGCTTCTCCACCTCTTCCTCGACGAAGTCTCCGATCCAGCAGGAGCCGACGCCCTGAGCCCAGGCCGCGATCACCATGTTTTGGAGGGCGATTGCTACGTCCACCGTGTGCCAATTCGGCGAGACTGTCGGGTCTCCGCATCCGACGACCGTGAAGGCTGACTCCGCGACGAACTTGTTCCACCTCCCCTGGGCGAGTTTCTGTCTCAACCCACTGTCTCGGATCACGATGAAGTGCCAGGGCTGTTTGTTGGCTGCTGAGGGAGCCAGTCTTCCAGCCTCTAGGATGTTGTTCAGTACGTCGTTAGGGATCGGATCGGGCTTGTACTTCCTCACGCTTCTCCGGCTGAGTACCGTTTCCAGAGGGGTCATGCCTTGAGCCTCTCTCGGTTAGTCATCTCTCAAGTCTAAATATGTTGCCCATGCTACAACGTGATCGGAGTTGGCGGTTGTGGAGATAGACCATGTGGGGGTCGCTGTCAAGAGCCTTGAGGAGTCGGTCAAGACCTACGTTCAAGCCTTGGGGTTGACTTTGAGGAGTGTGAGCGTGAATCCCGATGAGAATGTTAGAGTGGCGTTCCTCGACGCAGGGGGCGCTTCTGTGGAGCTGTTGGAGTCAACTTCGCCCGACGGGGTGATCGCGAGGTTCATCGAGAGAAGGGGTGAGGGGCTTCACCACATCTGCCTTCGAGTTGAGAGACTGGACGAGGCGTTGATTGGAATGAGGGCGAAGGGAGTCCAGTTGGTCGGTGAAGAGTCACGAGCCTCTTCTACGGGCGGTAGAGTGGCGTTCGTCCACCCGAGGTCGGCTCACGGGGTCCTCATAGAGTTGATCGAGGGGGAGCGTGGTAGCCGCTAGCCCGTGCCGGAAACATACTTGAGGAGACCTGGCAGGTTGCTCATCAAATCCGTTCTGTCTGAGATGAATAGGTCTGGTCTTGCCCTGGCCCATCCGAGGTCTTGGCTGGGCTTTGAGGTGGTCACGACAGCCTTCTTGGCTCTGACTCCGTAGTAGCTCTCAACGCTTCCAGCCTTCCCGAGGAATTGGGTGACCTCCGGATATGTCAGCTCGGTCTTGAGCGGTGTGTTATTCAGCTCGATGATAATCGGGTTCCCTGCTCGGTCCTGAGCGAGTATTCCTATCTCGTGGAGCCCTCTCAGCCTGTCGTAGTCTGTTCCGGGGATGTCCTCGGCGAGTGTTGGATAGGCGAGCACAAGGATGTCCCAGACGATCCCCTCCGGGGAGATCGTTCTCTCGAGGGCTCTCTTGACGAACAGCTGGAGTATCATCCCTCGGTTCCACAGCTCGAGGATGTGCCGGTTGACCGCGTAGAGTCCGGGCTCAACCTCGGTGACAAGCTCCTCCACGCTCAACCTGTGAAGGAGGGTGGCTACATCCTCAGCCGAAACCTCTCCGATCTCCTCCGAGGCGGACCTCGGGTCGTCGCCTCTGAAGTAGAAGACCAGTCTTGAGTCCAGCGTCTGGGCTCTGTCCTCTCTCACCCTGCCGAGCATCGTTCCCAGCGCCTCTTGTAGGATGACGGTCCAGATGCTTAACCCCCTATGGGTGTTCTCTCTTCTGAAGTCCCAGGGGGGCGTTCTGTACCTGGCGGAGGCCATCTCGCTCGGCTTCACTGAGCCGAGGGCTAGGCGCTCCAGGAGCATCACGCCTGGTCTAAGGGTGGAGACGCTTGAGAAGGGGCGGAGGAGCGTCTCCTCGGTCTCCCGAGGGTTTGCTGCTCGAGCGTAGTACGCGAAGAGTTCGGTGAGGGCGACCGGGTTCAGGAGGAAGAATGCTCTCGCCATCTCATCTGAAGCCATGAAGTCGAGAGTGGCTCTCACCTTTTCCTCGGCGTGCCTCACGGCGGCTGTGTAGGCTCGGGCTCTTTCGAGGCTTCCCCAGCTCCAGTTTGGGTTCGCCGCCTCTCCCGACACGTAGTAGATCCTCTTAGAGCCGAGGAGGTAGGCTGATACCCGTCCACCCGGTAGTCTTGAGATTAGACTTGAGGGATCGAGCACGTCTCTTCTCTCGCCGGCGGAGTCGCGCCACTAGGTATACTTCTCGTATACGTACTGTAGAAGCTTCTCGAGGGGGACGTAGTTGTATTTTTCTATAACCTCGTAGACGGAGCGCGTCTCCTCCTGACGAAGCCGTGGCAGGATTGTCTCCCGAACGGTCCTCTCCCCTTCGGGGGTGAGGGTGTACTCACAGCCGTCGACGATCTGTCCGGTGGGGGTGACGAAGGGCTCCCTGCTCACTTTGATCAGGTTCAGCTCTTCTAGCCGTTCGAGGTCGAGGCTGAGGTCGAGGCAGAAGGGGCCGAACTTGTACAGGTCGAAGTCGTATCGCGTATCGACGCCCTTCTCTGCTTTACAGAGGAAGACCTCTTTTTGGAGCCTGATCTTCCCGTAGATCTTCCCCTTGGCGAAGTGCAGAAGAGTTAGTACTAACCACATTCTCTCTGAGGGTTCGTCTGGCATTCTGGGTCCTGCTTTGCTGTCTTTGTGGAGGGTCGTTGTCTAGTCCTATTCTCATTCAATTTAAGCCTTCTCGTGAGGTTCTGGTTAGACTCTCTCGGGCGGGGACCTTTTTCGGGCTGAAGCCGTCTATCGCCGCGGCTAGGAGTTCCACTTGGCGTCGGTTTAGGGTTGATCGTACTCCGTCATGTCCTTGATTCCCGCCGTTTCGAGCGCCTTCTTCCTGTTTATGCACGACTCGCACTTGCCGCACTGCTTCGCTCCACTGCCGTAGCAGCTCCATGTCGCGAATATTGGAACTCCAAGCTCGTGCCCTCTTTTGATGAGCTGTGGCTTTGCCATTCCCTCCTTTGCGGGGCTCCAAAACGTGAGAGTGTCGTATCCTCCCAAACCCGAGTTGACGGCTTTCTCGAAGAGGTCGAGAAACTCGGGAGTGCAGTCGGGGTATGGCAGGTCGGTCTTGTGCGCGCCGTAGGCCACAACATCCGCTCCGATCGCGGAGGCATAGGCGGCGGCGATGGAGAGGAGGACGCCGTTCCTGAATGGGACTATCAGGCTGGGATCAAACTGGCTCGGTAGGGGATCGGCTGTGTCTGTCAACACGTTCGATCCGCCGTACAGGGACTTCATAAAGGATATGTCGATGATCCTGTGCTCCTTTACACCAGCCCACTTGGCGACAGTCCTCGCCGCCATGATCTCTCTCTTTGCCCTCTGCCCGTAGTCGTAGGTGAGGGCGTAGATCTCATATCCTCTCTGCTTCAGTATCGCGACGGTCGATGAGCTGTCTATTCCGCCCGATAGGATGCAGACAACCCTCGCCAAGCTCGTTCCCCCCTTTCCTCTTCGTACGCCTCCTATTTCAATAGCGTGCGATGGCGTGAACGAGCTCGTCACTCTACGCGACAAAACGACTCGCTGGGAAAGCCTTGTATCTAACACCCGCGCATGTGTGCTACCGTGTTTTACCCCAAGGTCTTCCTCCTCGTCTGCGCAGCCGGGTTCGTCATGACGATGGGGATGGGTGTGGGCGACACCCTCGTTCCCCTCTACGCGGCTGAGGTGGGAGCCACGAGCCTCGTTATCGGCATGATCGTCTCGAGCTTCTGGGCGGCGCGCACGACCGTTGAGGTTCCTTCGGGGTTGATCTCAGATCGTATTGGACGACGCAAGCCCGTGATTGCCGGTCTCCTTCTCTCCGCCGTCGGATCCTTCGTCTGCGGGCTTCCTGTCGGTCCTTTTGGAATAATCGTGGCTAGAGGAGTTTTCGGGATCGGCTCGGCTCTGTTCTTCTGCACCGTAATGACCCTTGTCGTGGACTTGCTGGGCTCGCATAGGAGAGGGAGGAGCTTTGGCACCTGGGAAGCTACCATATCCGCGGGCAGTCTGCTGGGAACATCAGTCAGCGGATACGTGGTCTACTATCTTGGCTTCAGGGGTGCCTTCTTTGGGTGCGCCGTCCTGATGATCGTGAGTTGCTTGGTCTTCGCTGTGCCGAGGTCGATGAGGGTTGTTGGAGAGAAGCCCTTGACTGTCGGTCCTCGGGGTCACAGGTTCGATTTTCTTAGAAGTCGAACCTTTCTCGTCGTTGTCTTTGTGGGCTTCGTCAGGTTCTTCGTTGAGCAGGGCATGATACGCACGGTCTTTCCACTTTACGCGAATGGAGACCTTAGCTTTGAGATTCCGCTCGTTGGCGTCATCATGGCTCTCAGAGATCTCGGTTTCATCTTGGCCTCACTCGGTCTTGGAGCCTTGTCAGACAGGGTTGGGCGAAAGTCTCTCCTACTGAGTGGGGTGACGCTAACCGCTCTCACGATCTACCTCTTGGGAGTGACAGAGATCTTCTCGTTCCTATCCGTTCTCATGTTCCTTTCCGGGTTCGCCTCGGGCACCGTCTGGATCACCCTACCGATACTGGTCACCGAGTCGGCTGACGTGCCCTCTCGAGGAGTCGCTATGGGGGTTTTCCGGTCGAGTTTCGATGCGGGCGCGGTCATAGGACCGGTCTTTGCCATGTCCCTTCTGACCTCGTTGGGCATCAAGTCTTGCTTCCAGGTCGGCGCTCTTCTGATGCTTGTGAACCTAATTCCAATCGGTTTCCTGCTTGGGAGGAAAAGGCGGTGATGGTGGAGGTGCACAACACTTAACTCTGACTCCGCAGAACAAGCCCTCCATCTCAACTTGGGTAGGAACGATGAGAGGATGAATTACCCTCGAGTCTACCTTCTCATGTGCTTTTTGGGGCTGCTTCTGATGATAAGCAGCTTCATGGTCAATCCGGTCCTCCCGCTGTTCGCTCAGACTCTTGGTGCCACGGGTGTGCTTGTGGGCTTTGTTGTCTCTGGATACTTCGTCTCGAGGGCCTTTGTCGAGCTTCCATCGGGCATCATAGGAGACAGGATCGGATGCCGAACTCCGATTCTGATGGGGCTTCTTGTTAGCATGCTGGGTTTTCTGGTCTGCGCTATTTCCAATGACCCGTATCAGCTGATTCTGGGAAGGATGTTCGGGGGGTTTGGAAGCGCACTTTTCTTCTGCACAAGTATGACTCTTGTCACCGGGATGTTCGACCCGAGCACGCGTGGGAGAGCGCTAGGCATCTACCAAGCCATTGAATTCTTCGGGACGTTCATCGGATCCCTCATCGGGGGCTTCACCGCTAGTCTGGTGGGCTACGCCAACACCTTCTATGTTTGTCTTGTCTTGGTCATTCCGACGTTTGTGATAGCGATCCTCTCGCCGGATCTGAAGAAGGAAGCTGCCCGAAAACCCGCGGCTCAGTCGTCTCGATCTGTCTCATATGGGGCGCTAATGAACTTCACCCTGGTGGCGGTGAGTGTCGCAGCCTTCCTGAGGCTCTTCGATGAGCAGGGTGTCATAAGCACGATTCTTCCTTTGTATGCGAATCGTTACCTTGGAATGGATGTTGCCACGATCGGGATATTGATGGGCGCAAAAGCCGCGGGCTACGTCATTGCAGTCCTGGTGGCTGGTTACATGTGCGATGCTGTCGGTCGAAAAAAGACTCTTCTGATAGGCATCGTTTTGGCGAGCGTCGCCGTTCTTCTCCTCGGGCTCTCCAAGGGCTTCGAGTCTCTTATGGTCTTCTCGGCACTCGCTGGCGCAGGTTCGGGCATAGTGATGGTTCCGCTACCCGCCCTAGTCGCCGAGTCTGTGCCTCAGTCACTCCGCGGGACTGCCATGGGTACCTTCCGCACTCTGTTCGATATGGGAGCTATAGCCGGGCCAGTCTCGCTCATGATGGTTCTTGATCTAGCAGGGCCAACGGCTAGTTTCTATGTCGCTGCCGCCGCAATTCTCGCGGGAGCTTTGCCAGTGGCCTTTATTCGCGAGAAGCCCACCTGAGTCGTAAAAGGTTTTGAGGTTGAACTTCAGCAGTTAGAAAGGGTGCATGAGTTGCCCGTCATCGAGGTTAAGATGTGGGCTGGAAGGAGCGAGGCGGACAAGGCGAAGATAATCAAGGAGCTCACCGAGGTATTCACGAGAATGGGTGTTCCCTCGCAAAATGTCTGGGTGATCCTGCAGGAGATACCGAAGAACAACTGGGGAATATCCGGCAAGCCCTCAGCCTAGTCCATAGGACAAACCTGTCAACTCCTCTCTATTTTTCCCTCCAAAAGTCAGTTAGGGACGATCCTCCTTATCTCGAAGAGGGTGAGTTCCTTGAAACGTCTAGTATTCGAGATGAGGTGGCCAGAGGTCAAGGAGATGATCGAGAGGGGGGCGTTCGCAGTTGTGCTAGTGGGCTCAAACGAACAGCACGGTCCCCACCTTCCGATCGAGACCGATAGCAGGCTCGTCTTTGAGGTGGTTACAAGAGCCCTCGACGCCGTGGGAGACAAGGTCAAGGCTGTTCTCACACCAGTCCTGTGGTGCGGCTACTCAACTCACCACATGGACTTCCCAGGGACGTTAACGCTGAAACCGCACACGTTCATCGATGTTGTGAGCCAAATCTGCGAGAGTTTGACCCATCATGGCTTCAAGAAGATCCTGATCGTGAACGGGCATGGAGGAAACACAGCAGCGATTCAGGTTGCGGCGAGGAATCTACGCGACTCCCACCCAGACGTTCTCGTCGCCACAGCGAACTACTGGGACTTCATCAGGGATTACCCTGAGTTCCACGAGTCGACTCAGGGCTGCCACAGCTGCGAGTTCGAGACTAACCTAATGCTCCTCTTGAGGTCGAGCCTAGTCGATATGAAGGCGGCTCCAAAGTGCCCAGTGAAGCCCAAGAGCAAGTACTTCGCGAGAGCCCTATTCGGCGGGAAGGTGGTCAACGTGGCGGAGAACATCAAGGACCTATCCGCTACCGGGTGCTGGGGCGAGCCCGACAAGGCTACAAGGGAGAAGGGAGAGAGGCTGCTCAGCACCCTTGTGAAGAGCATGGCCGAGTTCTTCGTGGAATTCGATCGATGGAGCATCGGGAACATATGAAGCTTCGACTCCAAGATACGTTTAAGCGTCGGATCTTAGCACGGTAGGAGGTGTGGTGATGGATTGCCGAAAACTGACGAGAACCTGAAGGCGGCTTTCGCCGGAGAGTCGCAGGCGAACAGGAGGTATCTGGCGTTTGCCAAGCGGGCGGACAAGGAGGGGCTGTCACAGATCGCTAAGCTGTTCAGGGCTACGGCTGAGGCTGAGACGGTCCACGCCCTCAGCCACCTCGAGGCGATGGGTGGGGTCAAGAGCTCGAAGGAGAACCTGAAGGCTGCCATCGAAGGCGAGACCCACGAGTTCAAGAAGATGTATCCCGAGTTCCTGAAGGTGGCGAAGGAGGAGAACGCGAAGTGGGCAGCTCTCACCTTCCAGAGGGCAAACGCTGTTGAGGAGGTCCACGCAGGCCTGTTCAAGGTCGCCCTAGAGAAGATGGAAAGCCTAGAGAGCAAGGACTACTATGTCTGTCAGGTGTGCGGCTACACAGCTGAGACAGCCGCCCCTGACAAGTGTCCCATCTGCGGAGCGAGGAAGGAAATGTTCTCCTTAGTTCGGTAGATCCCTAGAGAGGCTCTCCAATCTTTTTTCAAGGTCGTTACTGCGAATACCTGTATTAGGCTCTCACAGGCTCTTGCAGCCGTGTGAAGCAAACCGTTTGGAGGAAGCAGAAAATGAGCGTCTTATCGGGACACAGGGGGATCAGGAAAGCTGTCTCGGAGACCAAGCTGGTCGACACTCACGAGCACCTGCCCCAGGAGGAGGAGCGCTTAGCAGCGGGCGTGGATGTCCTAGCCACGCTCTTCCCCCACTACGCCAGCTCGGACCTCGTCTCAGCTGGGATGTCCGAGCAGGACCTCAACCTGATCAGGGATACGAGGGTACCGCTTGAAGAGCGGTGGGCGAAGTTCGCGCCGTACTGGGAGGCTATTCAGAACACGGGCTACGCCAAGGCTGTGAACATAGCCGTCCGGGACTTGTACGGGCTCGATGGAATCGCGAAGGATACATGCCGAGAGCTAGAGAGGAGGATGAAGAGGGCTAACAGGAAAGGCTTGTACCGGTGGGTTCTGAAGGAGAAGTCCGGGGTCGAAATCTCGATCCTGGACAGCCTCGAGGGTAGACTGGATGTGGATAGGGACTTCTTCGCCCCGGTCAGGAGGTTCGACGACTTCATCTTCGTGAAGGAGAGGGGGGAGGTCGAGGCGCTTTCCAAGAGGGTTGGGGTGAGCATCCACAGTCTAGCCGACCTCGTAAAGGCGTTGGAGGTCGAGTTTGAGAGGCTCAGAGGAGTGATTGTCGGCGTCAAACTGGCCCTAGCCTACAGGAGAATCCTCCGGTTCGACAAGGCCACGTTCGCCGAGGCGGAGGAGGTCTTCAACGAGATATACGCTCAGCGCGTCTTCAAGAGGGTCTTCACGGACGGGCTCAGAGTCAACCTGCCTGAAGCGCTCTCCTTCGAGGAGGCGAAGCCTCTCCAAGACTTCATGGTCCACCGCGTGATCCAGCTCGCCATCCAGCACAAGCTACCCGTGCAGATCCACACGGGTCTGCAGGAGGGGAACGAGAACATCATAACCAACTCGAACCCCGCCCACCTCACAAACCTCTTCATGGAGTACCGAGAGGCTAGATTCGACATCTTCCATGGGAGCTACCCGTACACGGGGGAGCTGGCGGCTCTGGCTAAGAACTTCCCGAACGTCTACGTGGACATGTGCTGGCTGCACATCATCTCTCCTCACGTGGCGCGGACCGCCCTATCCGAGTGGCTCGACACGGTTCCAGGCAACAAGATCTTCGGTTTTGGTGGTGACTACCGGTTCGTTGAGGGAGTCTACGGTCACGCAGTTCTCGCTAGGGAGAACATCGGCAGAGTGCTCATGGACAAGGTCGAGAACGATGGAATGTCCGAGAGGGAAGCCACCTACTTGGCGAGAAGAATTCTCAGGGACAACGCTTGGGAGTTCTTCTTTCCAAAGAAGCGCTGACGTGTGACGGCTAAGAGAAAGAGCCATCTGAGGCATGATGTCGCACGGAAAAACCGAGAGTCGTGTTGTGTTACAAGGAAGAAGCGTTAGCGTCGCTGTCGAGTATAGCTAAAATAGCTGGCTACGACGCCTTTCCCGTCCAGACGATACTGGTGAAGCCCAACGTCTGTGGAATGTACCATCCAGAGCTGCGGCTGCTGAGGGCAGTTGTCGAGTTTCTCATGCCGAGCTGCAGAGAGCTCGTGATCGGAGAGACCGATAGCACGATGCACACGCCCGGCGAGATGTTCGAGAGGCTTGGGATAACCAAGCTCGCCAGTGAGCTCGGAGTGTCAACGAAGGACCTCTCACGTGACCCGATTGGGGTGGTCAAAGTCCCTTCCCCGCACGTTCTGAGGAGCCTTTCGCTGCCTAAGATCGCCCTAGACTGCGACAGACTGATCAACGTGCCGGGCGTCGGTAGGCACTCGGAGGCTTTTCTCACCTGCGCTCTGAAGAACCTGTTTGGGCTGATCCCCGAGCGGCGGAAGTACTCGAGGCTGCATCCCCTCGGCATAAGCGAGGTGTTGGCTGACCTGAATCAGGTGATTAGGCCTAGCCTTACCGTGGTGGACTGGGGGTCGAGGGTGGTGGTCGGAATTGATTCGGTAGCGGTTGATGTGGTGGTCGCCAGAGGGTTGGGGATGAATCCGAGCGATGTCAGGCATCTTCGGTTGACTGCTCAGGATCGGGGCTTGGATCTCGACCACTATGAGGTGGATATGGTAAAGGTGTGACGACCCTTTCTCTTTCAAGAATGGGTTCTGTCTGACCTAGACAGGCAGAAGGGGCTAGGGCTTGAACTTCTTGCTCTCAAGGGTCTTCAGCATTCCGTAGATCACCTCAAGGCAGCTCAGATCACCGATGACGACGTTGTTCTCGTCCACCACGGGGAGCTCCTCCTGCCCTGAGGCTAGCATAGTGTTCAGAGCGTCGACGAGTACATCCTTTGGTTTCAGCGTCTTCGAGATGCTCATGAAGTGCCTAGCCTGCGTGCCCAAGGCGAAGATCATCGTGTCGACAGTCCGATCGAAGTACTCTAACCCTTTGGGGGCTCTTCCCTCCGCAGCTTGGAAGGAAAGCCACCGTAGCACTTCCGTGTCCCCTATGACGCCCTTTAACTTACCAGCCGCATCGACTACGTAAACAACGTGGGTTAAGGGATCTTTCACGAGCATCTCTAAGACTTGAATTATAAGAGTATCTTCACGTACGGTTGTGGGGTTTGTGAAGACGGTGAACACGTCCTCAACCTTCAGGGTTCTCAGCGTTTCGGCGATCTCCTTCCTCGACATCGTGAACTCCCTCGGTACTGTCCAGATAGGTCTCGGTTACTTTGGCTTTAACTTTAGTGCATCGGGACCTGTTCGCTTTGGAGCTGGGCTCTCTCCCGCAAAAGCTTAAAAAGCCGACTGACCAACTTTCTGGAAAGCTGATGCGGAGGATGCGTGGAGTGGTGTCGGCTGCTCTCTTCTCAGGGCTACTACTGCCGGCGCTACAGCTACGCCTACTAGACTAGGTCTAGTCCTCTGCTGAAGCCCAGTACCAGTTTCTGGTCGGTGTTCAGCATGAAGGTGAGTAAGAGCCATTCAAGCAACACTTTGAACATATCCTTCCAGGGAATGAGCCTGCCGGAGAGGGTGCTCATCTACGACTGCACCCTCAGGGACGGAGAGCAGACGCCAGGCGTTGCTTTGACCATCAAGGAGAAGGTTGCGATAGCGAAGCAGCTTGCGAAGCTCGGAGTCGACACTATCGAGGCGGGCTTTCCGGTGAACTCGAGGGACGAGAAGGAGGCTGTAAAGCAGATAGCCAAGGAGGTCACACAGGTCCCGATCTCCGGGCTTGCCAGGGTTGTGAGGGAGGACCTCGACGCTTGCCTCGACTGTGATGTAGACATCGTCCACACTTTCGTCTCGACGTCAGACATCCACTTGGAACACCAGATGAGAAAGTCTCGGGAGGACATCCTGAAGGCGGCTGTGGACTCGGTGGAGTACGTGAAGAAGCACGGAGTGAAATGCCAGTTCTCGGCGATGGACGCCACGAGGACGGACCTCAACTACCTGCTCGAGGTCTTCAGGGCGGTGGAGGACGCAGGTGTGGACGCGATCGACGTGGCTGATACAGTGGGATTGATGATCCCGTCGGCGATGAGGGCGTTCATGGCGAAGATTCGGAAGTCGGTCGGCGTCACTTTGGACGTCCACTGCCACAACGACTACGGTATGGGCGTGGCGAACACGCTCGCCGCGGTGGAGGCTGGTGCGAATGAGGTCCATGTGACGATTAACGGAATCGGGGAGAGAGCTGGAAACACGGCGCTGGAGCCCGTTGTCCTCGCCTTGATGTCGATCTACAACAAGGATATCAACGTCAACCCGAAGTACCTCATGGAGACCTCCCAGCTCGTCGAGAGGTACACAGGCGTATCGGTGAGCCCCTGTACGCCGATAATTGGAGCGCACGCGTTCGCCCACGAGAGCGGGATACACGTCTCAGCGATAATCAGAGAGGCGTCGACCTTCGAGCCGATAAAGCCCGAGGACGTGGGTCAGAGAAGGCGGCTGGTGATTGGCAAGCACACGGGCAAGGCCTCCGTGAAGAACGCGCTGACGGAGCTCGGTGTGACGAATGTCTCTGATGAGGAACTGGTGCAGATAACGATTCGGGTGAAGGACCTTGCTGGGCAGAACAAGATAGTCAGCGATGTCGACCTCCTCGCCATCGCCGAGGACGTGGCGAAAGCCAAGGCGTACGAGCCCTACATCGAGCTGAAGGAGTTCTTGGTTACGTCCGGGAAGGGGATAACCCCCTCAGCACTCGTGCGGATGAAGATGGGTGACGCCGAGAAGGTTGGGCAGGGGACGGGGGTTGGTCCCTTCGACGCCGCCGCCAACGCGATTGAGGATATCGTCGGTCCGATAGCCCATCTGAGGTTGAAGGAGTACAACCTGAAGGCGCTTACTGGTGGCACAGACTCGCTGGGAGCGGTGAAGATAACGGTGGAAGACAGGCGCAGGAACAGCTTCGAGGCTGAGGCAATTCACCAGGACATCGTCATGGCTTCGGTCAACGCATTCGTCCAAGCCCTGAACAAGGCGATGCACGCCAACCACAAGCTTGTCTAGTCAGGCTCGATTCCCTCTCTTTTTCACCACTCTTCATGAGTGCGCTCGAAGAAGCCGTGATGCAGGCTAAGGAGCTGTCTCGGAGGCAGATTGGTTACTCCCTTACCTGTCCGCTTCCTAACACGACGAACTTGGATGAAGTCAGCTCGCGGACGCTCATCGGTCCCCTCGCGTGGAGCTTCTGGGTGCTTATCCCTATCTCGCTCCCCATCCCGAACTGGTTTCCGTCCGTGAATCGCGTGGAGGCGTTGACATAGACTGTGGCAGAGTCAACCTCCCTGGTGAACTGGTGGGCTCGGTCGTAGTTCTGGGTGATTATGGCGTCCGAGTGGTGGGTTCCGTACGTGTTTATATGATCGATGGCTTCTCGCACACCCGAGACCACTCTGACGGCTAGGATGAGGTCGAGGTATTCTGTCTTCCAGTCATCGTCGGTTGCCGGTTTGACTGTAGGGGCTATCTTTCTGGTCTCCTTGCATCCCCTGATCTCAACTCGTGCCTCCTCTAGTCTCGAGACCGCAGAGGGCAGGAACCTATTGGCGACGGAGCGGTGGACTAGGAGTGTGTTTAGGGAGTTGCACGTGCTCGGGCGTTGTGTCTTGGCGTTGAAGACGATTCTCTCCGCAGCCTCGAGGTCTGCCTCGTCGTCGACGTAGGTGTGGCAGATTCCCGTCCCGGTCTCGATCACAGGAACCGTCGAGTTCTCTACAACCGTCCTGATCAGGTCAGCCCCGCCGCGGGGGATGACTACGTCGATGAACTCACGCAACCTTAGCATCTGCGTTACGGCCTTCCTATCGGTCGTCTCGATGATTTGTATCGCTCCTTCGGGCACACCCTGTGACATGGCGGTTTTGGAGAGGAGCCTTGCAATCGCGATGTTCGACCTGATCGCCTCTGACCCTCCCCTCAGGAGGACCGCGTTCCCGGACTTGAGGCAGATGCCAGCCGCGTCGCTGGTCACGTTCGGCCTTGACTCATATATCAGCGCGACCACTCCAAGGGGAACTCTCACTCTCCTTATCTCCAGCCCGTGCCGAGTCGTCCATCCGTCGATCACCTCGCCCACGGGGTCGGGAAGGGCGACGATCTCTCTCAGCTCGCTCGCCATACCGACGATCCTGTGGCGGTTGAGGGTTAGGCGGTCGATGAAGGCTCGGGTTAGTCCCGACTTGGTGGCGGCGTCCACGTCCATAGAGTTCTCGGCGATTATCCTCTCGGCATTCTTCTCTAGGCTTTCAGCCATGGCTCTGAGAGCTAGGTTCTTCACCTCGGTAGGAAGCGTCGTCAGCGCCTTTGAGGCTTCCTTAGCCTTCCCAGCCTTTCTCAAGGCCTCTTCTTCAGCGTTCATCCATGTCACCTGCCGCTCTCTTTGGGCAGGAAGATCGTTCCCAACACTTCGCCCTTCATGATCCTGCTGATGACGTTCTCAGCCCTTCCGTTGGCGATTATTGTGGCGCCCCCGCTCTCGGCAACGGTCTTCGCTGCTTGGATCTTTGTGGTCATTCCTCCCCTGCCCATGCCTCCCTCGCCCTTCGCCAGTCTCTCTATGCTGGGCGTCACCTCAGCCACGGTTCGGATGAGGTTCGGGTGGCTTCCCTTGGCAGGGACTAGGTCGTATAGACCATCCACGTCGGAGAGTATTATCAGGAGGTCTGCACCGAACCGGCTCGCGATGAGCGCCGCGAGGGTGTCGTTGTCTCCGAAGGTGATCTTGGTGGTGGCGTCGGGCTTGGCGAGGTTCCTGAGCTCGTGGATCGAGACGACGTCGTTCTCGTTGACTATTGGGAGGACGTTGAACCTGAGCAGTGTTCCTAGAGTGTTTCTCAGGTTCTTAGACCTCTTCAGGTCGGAGAAGTCCTCCTTGGTGAGAAGGAGTTGCGCGACCGTCTGCTTGTAGTTGTCGAAGAGGATCTCGTAGTAGTGCATCAGGATGCTCTGTCCGACCGCCGCCGAGGCTTGTCTGAGCCTGAGGTCCTCAGGTCTCTCTTTCAAGCCGAGCTTCCCCATGCCCGCGCCGATAGCTCCCGAGGTCACGAGAACGATCTCTCTGCTGCCCTTCTTTAAGTCGGATATCTGGCGCGCGAGATCTCCCATTCTGCCCAGGTCGAGCTCCAGCCCATCGCCGGTTATGACGCTGGTGCCGACCTTGATCACTATCATCTTCGCCTGCGAGGTTAGCCTCTGTCTTGGGGTCGTCTGTTTTCCGGTCACGGTTTCTCATCCGCCTAGACAAGCGTGAAACGGCTACACTCTCCGACAGTGTACGCGACTCTCACTCAATAGCGTTTCTTCTCTGAAAACAGGGGTTTGGAGGAAGAAGTGGATGGGGGGAGATGCTCTATCTCGGAAGGTACTTCTTCGGGAACTTGGCTGAGATCGCCCAGAGGTTGCCCATCCTGACGAGAGCCACCTGGGTGCAGAGCTGGTAAGCCTCCCACCGGTCCATCCCGTACTCTTCCTCGAGCCACAGGATCATCTCGAAGAAGGCGGATCTCGTGGCGTCTTCGAGGGTTCTCCCCGCCCCCGTGACGGAGGTGGTGATGATGTAGTCTGGCAGTTCGATCCTAGGCCACCTGAGGGGCTTGCTCTTGACTAGGTCTACTTTGATCGTCACCTCGGCGGGGATCTCGATCGCTGTTCCGCATATCTCCGCGTCCCCCTGTGTGGCGTGGACATCGCCCAGGTAGAGCAGCGCTCCCGACACCTTCACGGGCAGGTAGACCCTCGCCCCGGGGCGTATGTCGGCGAAGTCCATGTTCCCTCCGTGAGGACCGGGCAGGCCGCTGTTTATCGCCTCGATCTCGGGGGCGGTTCCTATGGTTCCGACCATGGGTTCGTAGGGCAGGACCAGCCTCTCGCTGAAGTAGACCTTCCCGTTCTTTATTGGGCAGACCCGCGCCCCGTGTGGGAGCTCCACGCCCAGCACCTTGGTTAGAGGTAGCGTGGCGAGGCCAGGGTAGTACCCGAGTGGGGGTATCCTCGTCGCGCCCTGTCCTATTGTAGGTCTGATCTTCAGTATATCCACGACGAGGGTGTCGCCATTGGCTGCTCCCTCAACGTAGATGGGGCCGGTCTGGGGGTTTCCCCACGGCAGTTTCGCCGTGTCCCGTTTGTCCCCGGGTTTTCTGATCTGCCCGGTGAAGGCGTCCTCGGTCTCGATCATTACAGTCTCTCCCGGGGATATCGTTAGAGTCGGCTTGTGGAACGGGCTGATGGTGTAGTGGAGCGTCTTCTGGTCTTTCAGGGTGAGCTTCTTCATGCTCGAACCTCTCGATCTCTGATTCTCTTGGTCGGGAGTTAAGTCTCTCTGTTCAGGGGAAGAATAAAAGACCGGGGCTAGGGGTTTCTCATGTAAGCCCCCTTGTAGGTCGGCTCCGCTAGAGCCGCGTACCTGGCTAGGTACCCCTTCGTCACCCTCGGCTTCGGCGGACGCCAGCCCGTCAAGCGTTTCTTGATCTCTGCCTCTGTGAGCTCGACCCTCAGAACACGCGCTGGTATGTCTATTGCTACTTTGTCTCCATCCTTGAGGGCGGCTATCGGTCCACCCTCAGCCGCCTCAGGGGAGACGTGACCTATGCACGGTCCCCTGGTGACCCCTGCGAACCTTCCGTCTGTCACAAGTGCCACGGACTTCTCGAGCCCCATATCGAACATGGCTGTTGATGCGGCTACGAGCTCCCGCATCCCCGGTCCTCCCTTCGGGCCCTCGTACCTGATGACGAGAACATCGCCTGTCTTTATGGCTCCGCCGTACACAGCCTTCACCGCTGATTCTTCCCCGTCGAAGATCTTCGCTGGGCCTTTGTGGCGCATCATCTCGGGTGCCACTGCCGCGTGTTTCACAACAGCTCCTTGTGGGGCTAGGTTCCCGCGTAGCACGGCCAGTCCTCCCTCTGTTGAGATGGGGGTGTTAGCCGATCTGATCACCTCGGGGCGGGTTATCTGGGCGTCTCGAATGTTCTCACCCGCCGATTTTCCGGTGACGGTTAGGCAGTCTAGGTTAAACTTTCCAGCCTCCGCCAGCGATCTCATGACTGCAGGGATGCCGCCAGCCTCGTCTATGTCTTTGAGCGTGTATGGTCCGGCGGGTGAGGCGTGGACGATGTAGGGAGTTTCGCGGCTGAGCTTGTCGAACTTGTCTAGGCTCAGCTGGATACCGAGCTCGTTTGCGATTGCCGGTAGGTGGAGGACCAGGTTGGGCGATCCTCCGACGGCGAGGACGACCCTGATCGCGTTCTCGAAAGCCTTCTCGCTCATGATCTTTGATGGGGTGATTCCCTCCTCGACTAGGTGAACTGCTTGAGAGCCGCTCTCCTCGGCGATCCACATCTTCTTTGTGTCTGTGGCGTGTACGGTGGCTGAGCCTGGAAGCGCCATTCCCACCGCCTCAGCCATGACTTGGACCGTGTTGGCTGTGCCCATGAAGTTGCAGGCTCCGGGGCCTGGGCAGTTTGTGTCCTCTATGATTTTGGCTTCTTGGGCTGTCATCTTCCCAGATCTCACCAGTGAGGGAACTCCGAAGATGCTTACCGACCTGACCTGTCCTCTCCTGAATGCGCCTGATGGAAGCATCGGTCCTCCTGTGACCACAATCGCGGGGATGTTGAGCCTCGCTGCTCCCATGAGCATACCCGGCACTATCTTGTCACAGGTGGCTATGCACACGAGCCCGTCGAACCGATGTCCGGTCATCATCAGCTCAACCGAGTCCGCGATCAGATCTCTGCTCGGTAGGGTTGTGTACGCCCCCTCGTGGCCGCCCGTCATCCCGTCGCATATCGCTATCGTGTTGAACTCCAAGGGAACACCGCCAGCGGATCGGACGCCCGCCTTAACCGCTGCTGAGACCCTGTTGAGGTGGCAGTGACCCGGGAAGATCTCGGTCCACGAGTTCGCGACTCCGATCAGGGGCTTCTTGAGATCGGCGTCGTTCAATCCGGCGCCCTTGAGCAGGGCTCTCTTGCCGATGTTCTCTATACCCTCAATGATCCTCGAACTGCGACGCTTCATGATTTTAGACAAGTCTCCTCACTTCCAAAAAGGTCGATCTTGAGATTCGTCGGAGGAAATAATTAAAAGTGCCATCTGTCAGTCTTGAGTCACCCCCTCATCCGAGGCTTACGCCTTGGTCGGCTCGAACCAGTCCGACTTTCCGTACGCCGCTGTTCTGGCTGTCTGGCTTGGGTGGACGTTCATCATAGTCCCCAGGATGGTGATGTCGCCGCTGCTTCCGATCATCGAGGGAGACTTCATGATCTCCCACGAGACGGCTGGTTGGCTGATGAGCGGCTATCTCCTCCCCTATGGCTTCATGCAGGTCTTGGCTGGTGTGCTGAGCGACAGGTTCGGGAGGAGGAACTTCATCATCACCGCGGTCTTCCTCAGCTCGCTGGCGGGCTGTCTGGTGTTCTTCGCCCAGAGCTTCGCCCAGCTCCTCATCCTCAGGATCTTGGCTGGGCTTTCCGCCGGGATGTTCTTCGCTCCGAGCACAGCCTACATCTCAGCTCACACCCATGCGAGAGAGCGGGGGAAGGCTTTCGGGATCATATTCGTAGGTGGGAGCTTGGCTAACGTCTTGGTGAACTTATCCACAGCTCTAGGAGCCGCGGAGATACTTCCGTGGCGCCTCATATTCGTCCTGTTCTCCCTGCCAGGGCTGGTCTTCGCCCCTTTCATGATCTCTGTTCTCCGCGAGAGTGAGCTTGGTCATGCGACGAGACAAGACAGAAGCTTTCAGCTTGGTGCGTTGCTCGGCGTCCTGAGGATGCGGTCCGTGGTTTTTCTCTTATTGTTCGCGCTAGTCAGCAACATCTGGTGGTGGAGCTTCACAACCTTCGCGGTCACGTACTTTGTCAAGGGAAGAGGGCTTGGCATACCGGAAGCCTCGTTTCTGATGACTCTCTTCTTCGCCCTCGGCGTATTCCGCAACCCGTCTGCGGGCTTCTTGGCGGACAGGTTTGGCTACTACAAGCCAGCGATATTCTCGATAGCTGTGGATACTCTTGCGACGTTTCTGATACCTCGGGTCGCAACCGGTTTTCCTGTGATGGGTCTACTTGTCCTGTGGGGAGTGCTGGGTGAGATGTCTTGGATCTCCTTCAACGTCTTCATAGCCGAGGTGGTTCCGTCGCGCGTGGCGGGAGCCTTCTTCGGGCTCTACAACGCTCTAGGCTTCTTCACAGGGACGGCTGGGCCTGTTTTATTCGGTCGGGTGGCTGACATAGCTGGCTTCGGTCCGTTCTTCGATCTGGCTCTGGTGATTCAGATCTTGTCATTGGTGCTAGCCTTCGGGGTCAGGGAGAGCCGCGGAAGGGCCTCTCAGCTGTCAGGTGTGACTGGTTAACTAGGCTTGGAGTGGAAGCGCAGATTGAACGTGGACCCTAGGCGTCGATATCTGACGCTCGCAGTCTGTTTTCTGACGTGGTTCTCCGTTATCCTCAGCCGGATGGTCTTGCCACCGGTTCTGCCGCTTGTGAAATCGGAGTTCGAGCTCTCCTACGCGGAGTCGGGGCTGATTCCAACCAGTCTTCTAATGGGCTACGCTCTCGTTCTTTTCCCGGCGGGTTGGCTTGCGGACAGGATGGACAAGAAGAGGATTATCGTGCCTGGTTTGATCTTCTTGGCGGTCATGATGCTATCGATCGGCTTGTCCACGGGCTGCATGCAACTCCTGGTCTTGCAGTTCCTGGCAGGTCTGGGAGCCGGCGTCTATCTCACCCCAGCCAACGCTTTGCTCTCTAACGTATTCTCGCAGAATGAGAGGGGCAGAGCCTTCGGGATTCACGAGGCGGCAGTCTCCATAGCCTCTATGAGTGCCACGTTGCTCGCCGTCCCTCTAGCGTTGACCTTCAACTGGAGGTTCCCGCTCTTCGTCTGCTCCGGACTCTTGTTTGTCGCCGCGCTTCTCTTCGCCTGGCTTGTCAAGGAGCCCACTCAGGGCACCAAGGAACTAGTAAGGCCCAGGCTGGCCGTTCGAGGGGCTTTCACCCGCTGGTTCTTGGCTCTGACGATTACCGATGCTGTGGGCGTTGGTTTCTGCTACAACGCTTTCGCCGCCTTCATGCCCACCTACCTAGTCAACGTGTTCGGAGTGACTCTCACCTACGCCGCGATTCTTGTCAGCGTGGGCTACGCCAGCGGCGCGCTCGGTCGAGTCTCCTGTGGGCCGATCTCCGACCGGGTGGGAAGAGTCAAGGTTGTCATCCTCCTTCTCGCTCTCGCGACCGCTTCTTGGTTTGTGTTTGTCACTCTCCGCAGTCCAGGCGTAGAGCTGGTAGCCCTTCTAGCCGTGATGGGCTTCGCCTTGAATGGTGCCATACCCGTGATCTTCGCCTTAGTGGCGGACCTGTCGCCGGTTGAGGTGCGGGGCACGAGATTCGGCTTCTTGGCTACATCATCTGTGGGGGCTGGGGCGGTCTCGGGTTTGGTTGTGGGCTCCCTTGCCGATGCAGTGGGCTTCGTGGTGTCGTTCTCTCTTCTGGTTGTTGTCGAAACCGCTTCAACCCTCACGTTGGTGAGCGCAAGGAAGGCTCTGAGAGCTGCGGGCAGGGGTTAGCCACTAAGAAACCTCTTTAAGATATATGCGCCGTGACAAGTCAAGAACCCGGGAACGATCATGACAGCCGTTCTACCGAGCCAGAGCCGTGGCCTGTTCGTTATCACGCTATTGGCGCAGTTTTACTCGGGGATAGTGGGACTGGTTATTCCCATATACGCGTACACTCTGGGTGCCTCTCCACTGCTGATCGGTGTGGTCGGGGCGGCAGGCGCGGTGACATACTCAGTAATGCCTGTTGTCTTCGGGCGGCTCTCGGACAGATTCGGGCGGAAGAGCCTCCTCATATCCTCGATGATCCTCTACGGCATCGCCTGCATCCTGTACATTCTCAGCCAGAACGTCTTGAGCGTGATCGCGATCAGGATTCTGGAGTCTACCTCTCTAGCCATCCTGTGGCCGACCCTCGAAGCCCTGGTCGTGGACATATATGGCGAGGAGTCTGTGGAGAAGGCTCTGCGGCTCTACAATGTGGCTTGGGGCTTGGCGCTGATCGTCGCTCCGGCTGTTAGCGGCGTCTTGATCACGGCTCTCACGGTGAAGGCACCTTTGTACCTAGCGGGCGCGATCGCTTTCCTCGTCTGTCTCCCGGTTTCACGCATCGCATCTCCCGCGCGGGTAGTCGGAAAGGATCCTCCCCGACCAGTGGCCAAAGGGAGCGTCTCTACAGAGACGTGGATGGCTGTGGTCTCCTCCTACCTGCTCTCCTTCGTGACGGGGATAGTCATGTCCCTCTTCCCAGCTTTCGCGCTCGGTCTGGGCTTGCTGGCGTTCGACGTTGGGATCGTGATGCTGGTCTTCAGCGCCGGGAGGATGGTCATGTTCTGGTTCACGGTCGGCATCGAGGCGAGGGTTCAGAAGAAAGCTATGCTCCTCCTGAGCGGCTTGCTCTTTGCGGTCTTCATGCTGGTGGTCGTGATCAGTCCGAGCTTCCCCGTTTTTCTAGCGTGTTTTGTTTTTCTGGGCTTCGGAACTGGCATGGCTTACTCAGCCTCTCTCTCGATAATGATGCACACCGACGCGTCGAGGCGGGGCTCAGCCGCGGGCAAATTCGAGAGCCTGATGGGAGTGGGCTCCCTTATGGGGCCGATTCTCGGTGGGGCTGCCGCTGAGGTCGATAGTCGTGGCTCCTTCTTCGTGGGGAGTGGTGTGAGCGCGGTCTTCTCGCTGGGGCTGCTTGCGTTCATGAGAAAAAAGGGCAGCCGTTAAGGGCTGTGATCTACCTCTTCATCCTTCGGAGGTCCATCTTGACCGCGTTGTGCCGGTCCATGCACTCGATCTCGATGGATTCTTTTTCTCCCCAGGGGATCTCTCCGCCCAGTTGGAGGGCGAGGATCCAGGGAAGGGCGTCGTGGTAGAAGAGCCCACAGAGCCCCGCGGTGTCGTGCATGCTCAGCTCAAACTTGTCTCCGACCTTGTGTCCAGCGCTGCACTTTCCCTTTATTGACTTGACTGTTCCCACAACCCTGTAGCCGATCTTTGGCATCTTGCTCATCATGATCCACCGCCTGTTAGCTTCGACCAGCTCGCGTAATAAGAGGTTCGCTGCGACCCGCACGCTTATGCTTCTGTGGCTCAACCGTAGGGATGGGGTTGCTTTCATGCGTCTCATGCGTCAGGTGAGAAGTTGGGGTAGAGTGGGTAGGAGTGACTGCGTGGCAAAGCACGGGATGGTCGCCGCGAAGCATCCGTTGATAGCCCAGACCGGGGTGGAGGTCATGGCGAAGGGAGGAAACGCGGTTGACGCCGCCGTGGCGGCGGCTTTCGTGGACTGTGTTGCGGAGCCGGCGATGAACGGACTGGGCGGAGAAGGGGTGATGGCTATTCACCTAGCTGAGACGGGGGAGGACGTGATCATCGACTTCGTCGGGCGCCCGTCTGGAAACTGCTCTCCGGACATGTTCGAGCTCGATTCGAAGCGGGGTAGGGTCGGCCTCTTCGGATGGAAAGCCGTGAAGGGCGACGCCAACATCATCGGTCACAAGGCGGTTACCGTCCCGGGGGAAGTCGCTGGTCTGTGTCTGGCTCTGGAGCGCTATGGAACCATGGGCCTCAGGGAGATAGTGAAGCCGGCGATCAGGATCGCGGAGGACGGCTTTCCCGTTAGCTACATCGCCCACTCGCACATCTGTCAGGCTATGGAAGCGCTTTCGAAGTTTCCGGAGTGGACCAGGATCTTTCTCAAGGAGGGGCGATACCCGCTTCGCCCAGCGGATTTGGCTACGCGCACGCCACCGGACGTCCTCGTCCAGAAAGACCTAGCCGGCTCGCTCAGGAAGATCGCCCAAGACGGGCCGGATGCCTTCTATAAGGGGGAGATCGCGGAGGCGATAGCGCGGGACATGGAGAGGCACGGCGGACTCATAGACGAGCAGGATCTAGCGGGCTTCGAGCCGATAGTGACCAAGCCTGCTCCGGGGAGCTACAGGGGTTGTGACGTGATCTTCGACCCAACCCACGCCGGAACCACGCTGGTGGAGATTCTCAACATCCTCGAAGGCTTCGACCTGAAGCGTCTCGGGCACATGACGCCGAGATCGATCCACATAATCGCGGACGCGATCAGACTCGCCTTCGCTGACAGACTCATGTACATGGGAGACCCGGGCTTCGTCAAGGTCTCAGCCTACGGGCTTGCGTCGAAGGATTGACACTCCCCCGGGCTTAGTCGGGGGATTCTTGTTTCTCTTCGGCTCATCCTAGCTTTGGTGGGCATTGGGCTGTTACCCTTCCACCTGCATCCGTCCCACCTGAGAAGCAAGGGGTGTGCCACCACCCTGACAGCTCTCTCTCCTTGGAGAGAGGCTATGTTCGCCACGCCGACGGCGTCCCTGTTGGCTTGTAGGCCACATCGTAGGCACCGGAAGAGGCGCTTTCTTCTCTCACTGTCTCTGGAGTGGCATCGGGGGCACGTGTCTGATGTGTGAGCTTCAGAGACCTCCGCGACAGTGATGCCGTGCTCTTCGGCGGTCCACCGGATCCTGTCTGCGAGGTATTTGTGGCTCCAGAAGTTGTGTGTCATCGTGTTCGTTTGGCGGCTGTGTTCTCCGCCGTTCAGGAGGATGCCGTTGAGGTCTCCCATAACGATCTTCGACACTCCGAGGTCGTGGAGCTCCTTGACAAGCTGTCTGGCGAAGGCGTCCACCGCGTGCCTGAAGCGCCCCTGCCGCTTTCGATACAGCCGGTTGAGGGTTTTTGAGGTTCTGCGTCTGTTCACTCTCCAGAGTCTGGCTTGGTGAACTGCGATCCTCCTCGTCCAGTACCACCAATCCGCCAAGAGATTTCCTGCGTTGAAGGCTATCGGCTTGCCCCAGCCCTCCACCAGCACCGTTCCCAGGTTCCTCACACCGAGGTCGATGTGGCACGTCTTAGAGCCCCGCGGGCTGAGAACCTGCTTCACAACCATCGGTTGAAAGACACGCCACTTCTCGGACAGGTGGTCGTATTGGATCTCCAGTCTGCCTTGCTTACCGGACCACTTCGGTTTGCCTTTGATCCTGATGGATAAGCCCTTGGCAAGCCTTAGGGTGTCACCTTCGATGCTGTATCTGTCGTTGCGGCAGAGGATGATGAGCTTGTACCCACCGTCCCTCTTCCAGTATCCCGGCGGCGAGACCTTCTTGATGTGTGGCGGTAGCTTTCCCAGCCTTCCCAGCCTTTTCAGGGCGAAGAAGCTGCGCCATGTCTCATTGTTCCTGCGGACGATCTGTTGAGCGGTGGCTGCGGTGATCGATGGTCCGTACTTCTTGTAAATCTGGGGGTTCCAGTCGATGGGCTGGTAGTTGAAGTAGGCTTGCCTACGCTGGTAGTTGACCTCGTTCCACAGCTTCGCGCAGCCGGTGGCGAGGCGTCGCAGCTCTTCCTCCTGAGCCCGCGTCGGAGCCAGCACGAAGGTGTTTGCGCGCCTCATCTCATGCTCTTCGGCGCATCGTTTTGTCTTCGTGGCCCTTTTTGGTCGGATCTTGGTCCACCTCTGGATTTCTTCATCTCCGCTTATTTCCGCCTCTCCTGCCTTGGAGAAGAAGGGGCGGGAGGTAGGCGGCTGCACCGCGCCATGCTCCCCCTGGTCTTCCACAGACTTCACCCGCGGCTATTCCTATCGGTAGGATTTGTAGGAGGTAAGATATATAATCCTTTTCCTGAACATAGGAAAAAGAGGACAACAGCGATGACCGAGAAGATACTGGACACAGTCGCGGTCACGAGAAGGTTCCAGGTCACCATAACCCGCCCCGTAAGAGAGGTACTGCCCGTCGAGGAGGGCGACCGCCTGGTCTTCATCAAGAAGAACGGCGACGTGGTCCTCAGAAAGACCTAACCACCTAAACCCCCTCAGCTCCAAGATATCCAGACGCAGCAAGACCCCTAAACCGCAGCCGCCAGCTCAGAGGGTTAGCCAAGCCTTTTCGCATGAGAATCGCCGAGTGTATTCACCCCCTTTCGGAAGGGGCATTTTAGGTCCATCTGTTTGTTCCCTACGGGCTGGTTTACGCGTGGGAGCTCACGCCATCGCCCATAGGGCAAAGGAAAAAATCGAGAGCGAGGTTGAAGAGATGGAGCGGGCTCTCCACAACCCTTCTGATGGGCAGAGCACCTGTACGAAACAACTTTAATAGGAGACGCTGAGTCGTGAGCGGTATGAGGCTACTCAATCGATTACCCGTAAGAAAGCCTGGATGATTGCATCAATCATTGTTCTCCTTTTAGTTCCTATTCGGGTCTTATGGGACTATCTGGTTATAGGCAAAACTCTTGGTCTCGATTATTTGCTGTGGAACGTAGTTATCGGTCTAGCCATTTTGCTAGGCGTGATATACACTCAAAGAGGGGCTCTGAGAGGGATCAAGCTATCCAAGAGTAGTATGCGTCTCATGTTGTTGCCCCTGCTTGCACTGGCGCTTCTAAGGTTCATGCCTCAGTGGGGGGTACATGTGTTGCTTGTTGTATGTATGATTCTGTTTCTAGAGGCAATCCAGATACATTATGAAAATGTCAAGAGTGTGGTCGCACCGTCAAATAGAACCCGGAACATCGCGTTGTTGACAGCTATCGTGATGTTTGTGATCTGGGCGGTCATGATTCAGCTGAGAATACTTATCTGACCTGAGGCAGACGCATCACACCCGGAACAAACTGGAGACAACTGATGAGAACTTCGTCTTCGGATCATGCCCACCAAGTTCATCGGAGGTCGGCCGCGGGATCAATTCCAAATCGGGATGAAGAGAAATGCCTAGACTCTCAGAGCACAACGCTTTCACTCAAAGACCAGTTCATCAGAGCCAACTCCTTTCTCAACCCCTTTCTTTAACGCGCTCTACTTGACACCTATTTCGTTTGGGAGCGCCCTTCCTCCACAGAACTTGATATTTCCCCGCGAGAACCGCTGAGCATGAAGGGCGAGAAGAGCGCGGCGTCGCCTCTCGTTACCGCTTCCACGAAGCATCTTACGTGTTTCCTGTAGGCTTCCATCAGGGGGATCCGCGCCCCTCCGTAGTCGACCGGGAGGCTGTCCGCTTGAATCCCGATCTCCTCTAGGATGGCGATCGCCTCGCGCCCGGGGTAGTAGAACCTCACGCCCTGCCTCCCCAGCTGCCATTCGCAGTCCCTCCAGCCTAGCCGCTTGTTGAGACATGCCTCCATTAGGAGCTCGCGGTCCACGATCTTGAAGGGGTCGGAGAGGTCGAGGGCCAACCCGATGGGGTCGTCCCCCCGCAGCCTGTGGAGGAGGCCCTCCCCGCTCCGCCAGCCGATCCCCTCCTCCGTGTTGACGATCCTGCAGGCTGTGAGCCTTCTCTGGTGGAGGTAGTTGATCATAGCATTCACAGGGTTGTAGCCCCTCGCCCTCCCCCGGGCGGTCCTGACGAACTCCCGGACCAGCCGGTCCCTCTTCCTCCCCCCGAAGAGGAAGCCAGCCTTCTTGGAGGCCTCCCTGAAGACTTGCCAGTACCTCATCCCCACCAGCCCCTCGTAAGACCTGAGCGCCCCGACAGGGCAGCCCCTCATCACCTCGAAGATCCTCCGCTGCTCCCTCAGAGCCTTCTCCAGCACGTGCTCGGGGACGCCCGCCATCCCCCCTATCCTCTCGGTGGAGCTGATCAGGCTGAGGGCGACGGACTCGGTCATCCTCCGGGCGAGGGCGGAAGCCTGTGCGGGATCTTCCAATCTCTTCCTGAACTCGAGGTCCACTTCTCCACCCATGGCGCTAGCCGTCCTCGCCCTCTCCCCAAGAAAGGCTCCTACATCTATCCCCCTCCTCTCTAGCTCCTCTTTTACGGTCAGGGGGAGACATCCGTAGTCTATGACCCTCGACACCCCCTCAATAGGAATCCTCTCCCTCCCTCGGGTGAGGTAGTTCCCCCTGATCCCCACCTCGTCCCCCGGGTAGAGCACTACGGGCCTCTTACCTTGGGCTGGAGCCTCCCCCTCCCTCGCTTCTCCCGCCAGAGCGGTTTTGAGCATGTATATCATGTCTCCTCTCTTCGCCTCCTCGATCGCCTCCACCGACTCCTCGGGAGTCTCACCGGCGATGGAGAGGTATCTCCTCCTGAAGAGAGGCTCGTAGGCTGGGTGGACTCGAATCCTTCCGCTGTGCAGGGTGTGGTACGTGGTCTCGCACTTCTCGCACCTCACCACCCCAGCCTCCAGTTTCAGGGGTGAGCGACAGATGTCGCACCTGCCCTCCGCCCGGGTCTTGACGTAGTCCCTCTTCCTCCTCACGTACTCGCGGCAGGCTGTGGCCCTCGGGTTCAGCCTCCATGAGAGCCACAGCCTGTCCTCCTCCACCTTGGATAGGCCCTCCTCCAGCTCCTCACTCCGCCACCCGAACCTCCGGTGGAGGGGGTGCCAGAGGCGGCACCTCATCCTCGGCCTCACATAGAAGGCGCACCTCCCGCACCAGTCGCGGAAGTGCGCTGGCAAATCCTCGTCCTTCTTGTAGTAAGCGATCTCCGGTCTTCCTCTGCCCTTGTAGTAGACGGACCTCCTAAGCCCCATCCGGGGGGTGAGCTCCCCCACCGCCCTGTACAGAGCCTTCCTCGAGAAGTCGAAGCCCTCCAGCCCCTCCATGCGGCCCCTCAAATCTCTGAGAGTGAACCACCCGTCCTCGTAGAGGAGATCATCAATGATCCCCCTCACCTCCCCCTCGTCCTCCAGGTGGATGGGCTTGCGGGGGAACTCCGGCGAGAACGCAGCCCTCCGAAACTCCCCCCTGGCGGCTTGGGAGGGAGGGGTGAAGCTCTCAACCGCTCTCCGCCCCTTCTTTGTGCAGGTGCACCTACCACCCATCCTCTCAACCAGACCCAGTCCAAGGACCTTCGAGAGGAAGCCTTTCAGCTGCTCCCGATCAGCCCTCAGGGCGTGCCACCAGAGGGCTCTCTTGGAGATACTCATCACCGAGGCGAGGTTCAGGTACGAGTGGTAGAGGACGGTGAGGAGGCATGACAGGACCCAGTCCTCGTCCACCTCGAGTTTGATAGCCTCACCCTCTCCCTCGATGGCTGCGGTGGGGATCCACTCCCTCATCAGAGACCGGTCCGGGCTCACCGTGTCGGCGGCGAAGAGATGTGACTCCTTCACTAGGGTCCTTGCTAGGAGGCCGTCGAGGAACCCGCCCATCGACCCCTCGTCTGTCAGGTAGCTGAAGGGCTGGTGCAGGAAGATCGCATCGATCCTCTTCAGCCTCCCAGCTAGGAGGGCCCCCGCCACCTCCTCGTAGGAGCCCACCACCGCCCTAGCCCCCCTCTCAAACCTTCCTCCCCTCGCCCTCGACAGTGGGAATGGGGAGAGGGACTCGGCTGCGCTAAGGAAGCTCTCATCGCGGCAGAGGACAGCCACCCGCTTCACACACCTCCCGAAGGCTTGAGCTAGGAGGCTGGCGACCTTCTCTCTATCCTCCGTGAGGAGTATGCTCAAGGTGGATCGCCTCCTCTAGCGGGCTTCGGGTCCGCTGCGCCCCTCTTGCAGAGCAGAAACCCCCTCAGGAAGCATGACAGCTCGCCTAGGGTCGTCAGGATGAGGTCTATGCTCTCGAAGTCGCTCAGAGCCGCTCTCACCCTCTCAGGAGAGGCTAGGGGAGCCTCAGCCAGAACCGCGCAGACGAGCTTAACCCCGGCCCCCCTGATCCGTCTGAACTTGTAGTCGAAGTAGCTGCACCTCTTCAGAAGCTCCGAGACAGCCTTCCCCCCGCTCTCCCCGCAGAGGGTGCACTCCAGCACAGCCCCCAGCTCGGGCAGATAGAAGTCGACGAGAAAAGCCCTCCCACCCACCTCAAACAGGCGGTTCTGCTCGCACACCAGCCCCAGCCCCCTCACCAGCTCCACCACCTCCCTCTCCTGGGGGCTAGGCTCCCGACGACTCGACAAACGCAGCACCCACCTCCCCGCCTCCGAGACCGCACCCGAAGAACCCAGCCCCAACAAACCCCACAACACAGAACCCACGACCTACGTTAATATAAGTTTTACAGAGTATTTTTTCCTCTCCTCTTCTCCAACAAGACAACAGAAGATGATGGTCGGGCACCATGTATAAAGGGATGTATCGCCAATTATTTTGATTTACATGATTTCTGATACAAAATCAAGGTTCCATCTAAAGAATTTGGATTCAAAGCTCGATGAGCTGGACGAGTTTGATAGCCCATTAAGAAGTTGAGCGGATTGGAAAGAAGGCCCAAATCCCCTGTTCACCGAAAGCGTCCCAAGATGTAGGCTCGCGGGGCTGAAAAAGACACTTCTGACTAGGATCGCCTTTGTACAGTTATGCTTCCATCGGATCCAATGCTCAATTCAGTCCAGCCCCTGAATTCTCGTGCAAAAGCGTTTTCCAGCCTGACAGTCTCTCCAACTTTGGCTCTTTCAATCTGGTCTCGCCAAAGGTTCAATTTAACTTGACCTGTCTCATCTTTGAGTATAGCGGTTGCGACACGAGCGGGACCAAACCCCAGCCTCAGAAGTCTAATGAAGGTGCTGATAAACGTACTTTGATAAACGTCTAAGGCTAGACTTTGGGGGGGTATAATGGGAGGCGCAAATGACGAGAGAGACCTCGTCCGACTCCTCTGGGACCACGGGTTCGCCGCGTTGAGGGCACCAGCCTCTGGCGGCGCAACACAAATGCCACGTCCAGATATACTGGCTGGGAGCGATAAGCTTGGACTACAGCTTGCTATAGAAGTGAAGACAACACGAGATCGCACGCTGTACATCCCGGAGGAGTCGGTTAGACAGCTACTCGCCTTTGCTCAAAGGTTTGGATGTCGACCCATGCTAGCGGTAAAGTTCAAGGGTAAGAGGCAGCCGTGGCTGTTCATAGGTCCAGATAAGCTTGAACGCGTTTCGCGCTGGGGCTACAGACTTCCCTTTAAGCGGCTTGTCGAGGCAGGTCTGACAATCGAATCTTTAGCACCCGATCAATCCAACCTTCGATGATGAGATGCCCCTCATGACGGTCCCCCCAGTGCGCAGGGCAAGGCGAGAAGATCTCCCGAGAATTCATAACATTGAAAGAGACTCTTTCAGACACCCTTACCCGCCCTACCTCATCGACTTGCTGTTTGAGGAGAATCAAGAGACTTTTTTCGTTGCCGAGGTAGACAACAGGGTTGTGGGATACTCTGTTGCCTCAATTGAGGCGCAAAATACTGGCCATGTGATTTCAGTAGCGGTGTCCCCTGATACGAGGAGACGAGGAATTGGAGAGGCTCTGATCCAGAGACTGACTGAGGAGCTTAGGAAAATCGGAGTTTCTCTCATCAAGCTCGAGGTTGAGAGGGGCAATGTCACGGCTCAAAGTATGTATAAGAAGCTCGGATTCGGTTTGAGCCACATCATAAAGGGCTACTACGAGAACGGCAGTGATGCGCTTGTAATGACCCTTGCACTAGGGTAGAGATTGGGTTACGACTCGTTTGGCTGAAGAATGAAGTCAAGGTCACGAATATCCTGAAGCTTACCCAAGAACGTGCCATCCAATAGATAGACCTCCGAGTTGGCCGTATCCAGACTGCCGGAACGAAGAATCGGACCCATCCGGCTGGTTTCCAAACGGTTCAGGGATAGCCCTCCGAGTATGTCGTTGAAGGCGGGCATGATGATCAGCTTGGAGCTTTTGGCCTTGTTCAAGAGAAGCGTTTCCGAAGCCTCGCGCCACTCCTCCAAGCTTTTAGACCTCGCGTGTTTCAGGTACGCCTCCCTGAGCTCCGACCCGTTGACAGGAACCCTAACCCAGGCTTGTCGAACGGATCTCAGCCCGATCTTGTCACGAAACCTCACAACTGGATGGATATGCCCCATGACCATGATGTCAGAGGATAGAACCTCTGGGGACGGCCAAGCGTGACCGTGAAAGAGCCCGACCCGTAGCTTCCTACCGATCACAACTCCATTCGCCGACAGTATCTTTACCGATGGCGGCGTTAGAGGCTCCAAGTCCCCGTCGTGGTTACCGGGAATCACCTGGATCGCTCTAACCGCGGCGCCTATGGCTTCGAAGAAGTCTGGGACATCCTTCCACTCCTCGAGGCTGATCCGAGGGATCGCTTGCTTCACGTCGCCCAGAATTATCAGGCTTCTCGGACGATAATCACCAACGACTTGGAGCAACCTGTTTTGGATCTTGAAGGTTTGAGATGGTATGTATATTCCCTTATCGACAAGGGAGTGCTCGTATCCCAAGTGTAGATCTGCGACGACGAGCGTCTTTTCATCCTCGATGGCTAGCGCGGGCCATGGTAGCAAGGGATGGATCAAGGATCGGCACTGGAAACTGTTTTACGTCCGCCTCCTAAAATCGGGTTCGGAGAATTCGATGGCACAAAGATCGCTGAGGCCGAGGACGTTTGAGCTCGAGCTCCTCAAGAGACTTTCTGAGGAGATCAACGCTGTCAAGAGGGTTTCAAGCTCCCACATCGAGGAGTTAACGAGAGCTTTTGGGAAGCGATTTGAGAGAGCTCTCAAAGCTGTCAATGAGACGAGGGTCAAGAAGTACATTTTCAGACCCAGCCGAGGTGTGGTTTGGATCGTTGTCGGCAGGGAGCGAGATTACCAGATCATTCCCACAGTGAACTTCTGCAGCTGCGACGACTACTACTTCAGGGTCTTGGACGGAGAGGTGCACCTTTGCTACCACCTGATCGCCCAGAGAATTGCGGAGGCACTTGAGAAGTATGAGACATTTGAAGAATCCGATGAACTGTATGAACCTCTAATGAGAGAGTGGAGGAGAGTTCAAGTCAAGCGTGTCCTGATGCCGGAGGATGCAAGAAGACTAAGAGACGCGATGCTAAACATTCTCTCATTGCGTGGAGAAGCGACGATTCGTCAGCTCGGAGAGGAGGCTGCGAAACAAAACTTGAGCATAACACCAAGACATTTAGCGATAGTGCTCAGAACAGACCCTGAACGACGATTTGGCTATAAGGATGGTGTATGGTCACTGCGAACGAGTCGGCCGTGACAGCAACTGAATCCCCTTCTCAGGTGAGTGTTTAAGTTGCACCTGCGTGCTAGAGAATGGTCGGACCGACTATGTCCACTGTTGATCTCATAGCGGACATCGTCTTCATATTAACTCTGCTCTCTCTTGCCATCGCATTCCTGTACATAGGCTACGGCAAGGAGAGAGCCGCTGATTAACCTGTATCATGGCCACCATTGTCATTGCTGTTGACCTTAGGAAAATTTGGCTGATCTATACAGCAGATATCAAAACAGCGCCTCACCAACAAAGATTGGAGTAAGCGGTTATGGAGGAGAACCCCTCACCACCGAGTGATACTATTGAGTGGTTTCTCTCAAAGCCACTCCTCGAGGAGGTTAGGAGGCTAGGCTGGACCTCGTTCACCGAGGTTCAGAGACTGGCAATTCCCCCAATCCTTGACGGAAAGAACGTGTTAATGATAGCCCCAACAGGGACCGGAAAAACAGAGGCAGCGATCTTCCCGATCTTCGAGTTGTTGATGCGGAGGATGAGCGAGACAAAAGTTCGGGGTATTTCCATCCTGTACATAACCCCGCTACGCGCGTTAAACCGGGATGTATTGAGAAGGCTGACCGAGGTCGGTAAGAGAATCGGTATTGAGGCCCAAGTAAGGCACGGCGACACACCCACCAGCGCACGAAGAGCCCAAGCTCTGAAGCCCCCAGACATGCTCATCACGACTCCTGAAACACTCCAAGCCATAATCCCGGGCAGGTCTATGCGGCGACATCTCCAAAGTGTCCGTTGGGTTGTCATAGACGAGATTCACGAGATGGCAACAGATGAGAGAGGAACACAACTATCGGTGGGTTTGGAGAGGCTCCGCCAGCTGACAAGCGTGGACTTCCAACGGGTCGGACTCTCGGCTACCATAGGTCACCCCGAATTGATCGCGAAGTTCATGGGAGGACCCGAGCGGGAAACGGTTGTCGTAAAGGCAGTTGAGGCAAAGAGCCTCGAGGTAAGCGTTGAGAGTCCAACGCCGTCCGCCAACGATGAGAGGGAGGCGGCTCAGGTCGGAATCCCGTCAGGTAGTATCCGCCGGATTCGCCGACTCTTCGAACTGGTTCAGGAGCACCGGTCTACTCTGATCTTCACCAACACTCGTGAGCACGCTGAGGCTCTCGCCTCGAGGATGTTGGCGCTGAAGCCCAGCATCAGGATCGGCGTCCACCATGGCTCCCTCTCCAAGGAGGTCAGGATGGAAACGGAGGGAGAGCTAAAAAGCGGGCGGCTCAACGCCGTCGTCTGCACATCCTCCCTGGAACTCGGGATCGATGTCGGAACCATAGACTTCGTCGTTCAGTACATGTCCCCGAGACAGGTGACGAGGCTCGTTCAGAGAGTGGGCAGGAGTGGACACCTCGTCGGTGCAACGGCGCGGGGTTGCGTAATGGGATCGTGGCCGGATGACATACTAGAGTCCGCTGTGATCTCAAAACTCGCTCTGGAGGGCAGACTCGAGCTTCCGGTTATACATGAGAATGCCTTGGACGTACTCGCCCACCAAATTGCTGGACTCGTGCTGGACTATGGGCAGATAGGGATAGTTGATGCCTATCAGATCATCCGCAAGGCTTGGCCTTTCCGCAACCTAACTCGGGATGAAATCCTCGCGGTCGCGAACCAGTTGCACCGACAGCGCGTAATCTGGATCAGCGGAGAAAACCTTCGAAAGCGAGGCCCGAACACCTTCCATTACTACTACACAAACCTCTCGATGATCCCGGATGTAAGGCGATATGATGTCTACGACTTCATAAGAAGACGGAAGATTGGCTCTCTCGACCAAGAGTTTGTCGCCAGAAACGGAAGGGCTGGCGTCGAGTTCATAATGCATGGTCAGACTTGGAAGATCCTCGGTGTCGATGAGGAGGAGAATCTGGTTCAAGTGGAGCCAGTATCTCAGAGTTTCGCGGCAATCCCGAGCTGGGAAGGTGAGATCATACCTGTGCCACTCGAGGTAGCACGGGAGGTGGGCAGGCTCAGAGAGGAGATATCAGGAAGCATGGCAAGGAATGCCGATCCCTCAAAAACACTGGGTGGGTACCCGTTAAGCGAAGAAGCGGTTTGGAAAGTGGTTGACTTCGTTCAAAGGCAGATGGATGAGGGCTTTTTGGTACCGACTCACCGCAGGGTACTGATAGAAGCATTTGAGAACTACGCGGTCATTCACACGTGCTTCGGCGACGTCATAAACCAGACTCTGAGCAGAATTCTCGCAGCCATTCTCAGCTCCAAATTCGGCGTGAATGTAGCTACCCAATCGGATTCGTACCGCATCGCCCTGATCGCACCGATCCATCTCTATCCAGAAGAACTCAGCAGAGAGCTACTGAAACTGAGGGCGGAGGACGCGGGCTCAATCCTCGCCGCGGTTCTTTGGGACACCAATCTGTTTGCTTGGAGGCTTTGGCATGTGGCTAGGAGGTTTGGAGCGGTTGAGCGTAACGCTGAATACAAGTCTGCTTGGGGAAGAACTCTTGCGGTCTCTCTAAAGGACACGCCAATCTACCGGGAGACCTTCAGAGAACTCGGGGTTGAGAAGCTAGATGTGGAGGGCGCTAAGCAGGTCCTACACGACATCGAGAACAGGAAAATCGAGGTAGTCGTGTCTCCAAAGCTTGGCGGCTACTCTCCATTCGCCCTTGCGATACTCGATAAGATAGTCCCCCAGGACATCCTCAGACCGGCAGTACCCACGGTGGCGCTCGTTGAGACCGTCAAGGGAAGGCTCGAGTCGGAGCAGACGAGGCTTGTCTGCATGTTCAAAGGAGACTGGGAAGGTCTGAGAACCGTGAGAAACATAGCAGACAACATCAGATGCCCAAAATGCCACTCTACTCTTATCGCCGCCACCTATCCATCGGACACCGAACTCGTCAGGGTTGCCCGCAAAAAGATGGCTGGGCGCAAGCTGACGAGTGATGAAGAGAAGGTCTGGCTTGACGGCTGGAAGAACGCCAGCATCGTCCAAACACACGGCAGAAGGGCTATCCTCGCACTAGCCGCGAGGGGAGTGGGACCAACCACAGCTGTGAGGCTGCTCAGACGCCTTCACAGGTCGGATCAAGAGTTCATACTCGACATTCTGAAGGCTGAGAGGGACTACGTGCGGACTAGGGCCTTTTGGGACTAGATGAACTCTATTCTATCAGAAGTTGTGACTCTTCCGAGATAGACCGTGGATATCTGTCGAACAGCGAATGTTTGGTCGATTTCTCGGTAGGCTTCTATGGGGGAGATACAGTCTAGTGGTAAGACGATGTTGAATCCCCTAATAGCCCCGCCCGCAGCCGTATGAAGTACACAGATGTTCGAGACTGTGCCGGTTACTACTAAACTTTGAACCCCTTTGTTCACCAGAATCTCCTCGAGGTTCGTCTTGAACCATGGATCGTAGGTAGCCTTCTTTATCGTGATGTCGCCTTCCTTGGGAGCTAGTTCATCGACGATCTTCGCGCCCTCAGAGCCAGCTAAGCAGTGTTCACCCCAAAGCTTGAACTCAGGATCCCCTCGACTGTGCCAGTCCTGAGTGTAAACGACTGGAACGGTCTTCTCTCTAGCCTTTCGTAACAGGTTTGCAATAGCGGGAATCGATTTCTCAGCCAGTCTCCCTATGTATAGCTTGCCGTCACTTCGCACGAAGTCGTTCTGCATATCAACGATTAGCAAAGCTGTGAACCCTGCTTTCAACGTGACAGATCTTGGACGGGGGACAAGTTTAGCTCGGAAAAGATCATCGAACGAGGCGACCAATCAAACCGCCCTGATTTGACGACATACGTCGAAAAGGTAGGGGCGTGAAAGACCCTACCGCAACTTCCCACCGCATTTGACACAGAACTTTGCGTATGGCTCGTTCTTAAAGCCGCAACTTGGACAGACTCCTTCCCCGACCGTAGAAGGGGGCGGCGGAGGCATGGGAGCAGCCTGTTCGGGTGGTTTTGGAATCTCCACCGTCGTAGCCAACAACACGACATCCCCAACACTCTTCACATCTGATTGCGAGATCGTAATCTCGGGTCCTGCCGATGTCCCGACCGTAAGGGCCATCTCTTTGGCTTCCAAGTCGAAGACGATATCCCTCACGGTGCCCACGATCATGCCCTCGGTGTCGATTATCTGCTTCCCAGCCAACTTGTCTTTAGACAGGTATTTCTTCGACATAGTCCAGCCCACAGTCAATTGAGTGTATGAGAATCCTTGATTTTAATTCTTCCACACACGCGTAGCGCTTATAGCAATCGGAGCCAATCTTATCGTGAAATTCCACCATGGATCTCGACCAGCTGATTAAAAGGATCCTATCTGCTCAGCCAAACTTGACGCGCGAGGCTGTGCTGAACCTAATATTAGAGAAGAAAGTTGAGACCGGCGAACTTCTAACGGATGAGGGGGCAGCCTACATTATCGCGGCTGAGCTTGGCGTTAGTATCCATGAGAACGAACGATTAGAAACGGAGATTCGACTCGCCAATTTGTTGCCAGGAACTCGGGACGTCTCGGTCACTGGCAGGATTCTTACGATCTATTCGGTGCAGAGGTTTACTCGGTCAAATGGCGCAGAGGGTCAGGTAGGGAGACTCATACTGGCCGACAAAACGGGCACCGCCAGCGTGGTGCTCTGGGACGATAAGGCCGATCTCATAAGCCAGGGAAAGCTTGCGAGAGACCAGATCATCAGGATCGCCCACGGATACGTCCGGGAAGGGTTGGATGGCACTGCCGAGATCAACGTGGGAAGTAGAGGACAGGTCATTCTATCTCCAAGTGTAAGGCCACACGACTTGCCGCGGTTGAAAGATTTCTTCAAGAAGATCGGAGAGTTGCGGGAAGAGGAGAACAGAGTGAATACGGTCGGCGTGGTGGGGGACACTATCCCGACAACAACGTTTCGGCGTGGAGATGAGGTCGGTCGCTTGGCTAGGGTGAAACTCATCGATGAGACAGGCGATATCTGGGCAGTCTTCTGGAACGAGATGACAGAGAGCCTAACCGACCTTAAACGCGGTGATCGAGTTGAGATCGTAAACGCCAGGACCCGCCGAAACATCCAAGACAGCCTAGAGCTCCACATTGGAAAGAGGAGCCAAGTGACCATTTCAACCGAGGAACGCCAGGCCATCGACCCCCCTCCCTTAAAACTGACCAAAATCTCGGAGTTGAGGAATATATCAAGAAACGTGAACGTTCTGGCGAAGGTTGTTGGCGTAGACCCTGTAAGGGAGTTCAAACGCCCCTCTGGCGAGATGGGAAGAGTTGCCTCAGCTCAAATCGAGGACGACACAGGGGCTATAAAACTCGTACTTTGGGGGGAACATACCGACGTGATGGCTAGTATGTCTGTGAACGACATGGTCATGGTTCAGAACGCATACGTCAAGGATGGACTCCAAGGATCGATCGAACTCAACCTCGGACGATTAGGAAAGATCACTGTAGACCATCAGCCTCCCAATGGTTAGAACCGATGCGGATCCAGTCGAGGAAAAGCGAGGCGTGGAACTCCTTGGAGGATCTTAGATGCCCGGCAACTACACAAACAATTTGAAGACGAGAAGAGAGGTTGCAACGCCAAGTATCACAGTAACAACTGCCAGTCGTTTTGTGTGTCTCACCACAGAGTCCACAAAGAGGCTCAATTTGACAACACCATCGCCAATAACCCTAACCTTGGGAACCACACCAGCTTTGAACGCCACCTCACCGGGCTTCATATCATTGATCGCCTGAATCACCGCTTGGTCTATGTGGTCGATCAGCCTCTTCTCGTCCATCGCCTCCCCGATCGGATGGTACCCACGTCTAGTCAGAGTCACAGCGTTCACCATATGAGTGTCGGTGGTCAGCACCTCACCTTCGTCTATCCCAATCTTGTGTAGAGAGCCTAGGATCTTGTCGCGCAGATTCGTGACCATGTTGTTTCCATCAATGGTTACATAAGCCACCCTCTGCTCACCAACCCCGACTACGAGGGGCACTATCCCTCCGGGTCCCATACCCTCTTTCAGACCGAACTCGGGTGGCACGATCTTCGCGACTCCTACGGTAAAGTCTTCATAAGGCTCTTGCAGGGCCTTGGAGATCGCCTCTGACGCGGCTTCTCTGATAGAAGCTGCATCAGCATCGGTAAAGGGAGGAAGCTGAGTGGTCGACGTGATGCTATTGTGAGCGTCAACCACCACTACTGTTTCTGGTCCCATTCTGACTCCATCCGAGACTATTTGATGTCCAACATTCCTCGGGACATCCTCAATCTCCCTGGGTGAACAAGTAACAGTCACTAGAGCACAGCCATTGAACATCTGGCAGGTGGCCTTGGCTAGGCTATTCTCAACTCTAACGAGCCTTGTTGCCCTTGACGAAAAGACTTGGAGGTTGGATAAACTCAGGATCTCGTTCACAACCTTCTTGCACTCTTCTTTTGAGGTTAGATCCAGTTCATGGCCAGAGGTGCCATGTGGAACTGCAGCCACCGCTTTGAACCTGTCTTCCAGGGCTTTCTGGACCAAAAACGGAAGCTTGCTGCTGCCGACATCACGAAACGGACCGGGATGGAGTGTTGGTATGGCAAGATAGGCACAGAGGTTCCCTCCACACCTGAAGGCTAGAACAGCTATGGAGATGCTCTCTTCATGACCTATCTTTTCGAAGTGCTTCTCAAGAGGATCTGGGAGGCTCTCAGCCCAGTCAAGAACGAAGGAGCGAAGGAGCTGGACCGCGCCAATGCCTACGATCTGACTTCCATATCCATCTATCGATTCAATGAAGAGGTACGTCAAAACCAGTAAGAACGCCCCAGCGAGAGCCGTCGAGAGCAGAATCTCAGCTTTGGGTTGGAGTATGGTGTAGGAGATTAGTGAGCAGATAACAGGATGCGAAATCGAGGCTAACAGGACTCGCGGGTGACTCAGAGATGACAGCGATCGGAGAACAAGATACCGAATCGACAGGGCGAGGCAACTTCCATAGAAATACGAGTAGAGGACCAGTGAAGACTGTCTGAGCAGGAAGCTCAAGGTCGCTCCAATCACGAAGACGGCGACCCAGATGAGACAACCGGATAAGGTAGTGACCGCGCATCGGCGCAAAGTGAATAGCCCATCTCTACGCATGATCAACCCGCGGACCGCAAAGTCCACACTCGTCGAAGGGAGCGCCAGCCCTGAAAGCCCAAAGATGATGCCATTGTAGGTTTCTGTTATCATCGGTGTGACCATCCAGAAGATCGCTAAACCCCAAGGGATGGTCACCAACAGTAGGAGAAGGAGAGCTAACGAGTACCTCGGGACCGTGAACAGGGATTCATAGTGTTTGATCGCCTCGTCAAGAGCCGAGCCCTCATGCCTGCGCATTTCGCGATCACTGTCAAAAAACGTATTTCGCATAACTCGATGACTGAGCAACGCTTATAGATTGTCGCATAGACTCAATGCAATCACAGACTTTCTAGACTTTTAGATCTAAGAAATTGATCTAAGAGAAGAAGAATCTTTATCAACAAACAGAGCGAACTTCCATTAGACAAAACATGTCGGCAAGTGTCAGCCCCAGCATCTTCGACAAGCTGGAGAACGTGATCGGCAGAAGAGTGCTGGTGGTTCTAGACAAGGACTTTGGCTTCGAGGGCGCCTTAGTTGCTCTATCCAGAGAGCCACCTGGAATCTGGTTATCAGATGCCGATGCCGTTGTTCTTCGAGCTACGATCGCAAACCCGGTGCCTCAGGTAATTGGCAGAGAGGACAAAAGCGAGATATTCATACACTTGAACTCTGCACTTAGAATAGAAGTGCTCCACAAGGACTAGGAGCCTTTAGGACGAGGCTTGTACGAAAGATCTTAGTATTGGACTAGCCGACGGGATTGTCCTTGAGTCCGGAAGAACGGCTCTGGTATTTGATCCTCAGAGCTTGGGAAGACGTCAAAACCGGGTTTTCATAACCCACGCCCACGACGACCACACAGTGGGCTTTCTCCTGAAATCAAGAAAGTATGCAACTCCACAAACAATGGAGATATTCAGTAAGCGGAGGGAGGTCAGTGTTGACGACTTTGTACCAGTCAAGATAAACGAGACAGTTCAAGTCAACGACATAAAGATCACCGCCCACAACGCCGGGCACATTCTGGGGTCGGCTCAATTCAAAATTCAGACAGCATTAGAGAGCGTTGTATACACCGGCGACATCAATTGCGTTGATACGTTGACCACCAACGCTGCTGAGATCCTCGAATGTGATGCTCTGATCATGGAGGCTACATATGGTCATCCAGCCTACACCTTCCCAAGAAGAGAAGATACGTATGTTGAAATAGTAAAGTGGGCTGTCAGTCAAATACGAGCAGGGAGAACCCCGGTCTTTCACCTGTACTCGGCAGGTAAGGCACAAGAAATCATTCGCCTGTTCAACCTCTTCACCAGAGTGACCGTTGTCACTCACCCCATCGTCTCACGGATCAGTGCAACTTACAGCAACAGCGGGTTAAAGCTCGACTACCTGGACGCAAAAACCGAGGAGGGAAGTCAAGTTATTAGGAGTGGCGAATGCGTCTATGTGACGCCATCCAACGCAGCCTCGGGAGATCTAAGAAGCGCCTCACATGCTGTTGTAACTGGATGGGCTACAAGGTACAAACCGAGGACTGTGGACGCCGCTTTTCCATTAAGTAGCCACGCAGATTTTCTGCAGCTGATAAACCACGCTAGGGAGGCAAAGCCGAAGCGAGTCTACACGATATACGGCTTCCAAGACACGCTCGCTGAGCTTCTAAACCGGAAGTTCAAGATAGACGCCCAGCCGATCAAGGCGATCGGTCAGAGGCAACTCAAAGAATTTCTGCGGTCAGCTGAGAGATAGACTTCCCGAGGCCCAGATGTTTGCCAATACCACAGCCAACACGAGCACAATGGCTAGGGCAATGACCACCTCTGGGCGAAACTTAACCCCCGAGGGGGTCTCCTCTTCGTAAAACCTTAGAAGACCAGCCGAAGCCGCTGGCATAGGACCACCCTCACGGTCCCTCTTGGCCTTCTTGCTCAATTCACAACCTTCCGTTCATTCAGTCAGCATAACCATAGTTTGGGGCGTTTTACTACCTGACCTTTGTACCAGTTGGTGCATCTCCGTCAACGATCAACCATATGGGTTTGCCGTTAAGGTCCGCTGCGAGGAGCATGCCCTGAGACTCAATCCCGGAGATCCTCTTAGGCTCTAAGTTCACTAGAGCGATAAACTTCTTGCCCTTGAAGTGGTCGAGATTGTAGAATTCAGCCCCGCCAGTAATCATTGTCCTGAGGCTGCCCCCGCCTATATCGACCGTTAACTTCAGTATCTTGGTTGCTCCGGGGATCCTTTCAGCATTCACTACCATGACAGCACGTATGTCCATCCGGTTGAAGTCCTTCATAGAGACGAGGCTCGTCTGCACCACCCTCTAATACTCAACACCGATTGATTGCTATAAATATGCGGGCTTTCCTTCGAGAGGCTAACCATAGTTTACTAGACCCGTGAAGCGATTGGACGCATAGAACTCGATCATAGACCAGCGCATCTACATGGAAGACTTCGACATTTGGGACAAGCGTTGTTGTAGCGCCTCGTTGCCACCCTGTCCAAGTCGACTTTCAGGACAGCCGCGACCGTCACAAGCCAAGCGAGTGTATCCGCCAATTCCTCTTCAATAGAAGCTCGATCACCTCCCACTATGGCACTGCCCAGCTCACCCACCTCCTCGACCAGGTGAATATAGTTCTGCTCCACGCTCCGGCGGGAATCCCTGTGCCAGTATATACGCCCGACCATATCCTCAAACTCGCCTATCTGCATGACTTATCCAACCCTCGATTTGGATAGCTTGATCACACTTCACCTTACATAAACTCACCCAACTTCACCTGTTTCGCCCTTACACCCCTGAAGAGAGACTCGATTTCTTCCTCAGCAAGCTCCAGTCTCTGTTGATAGAAGTCCTTAAGATCGTACTTCTGGGCTAGGTCAGTGGCAATCCTAAGATATTTCTCAATACCTCCTCGGTATACTGTCAGAACGATCTCACCGTTGCATCTGGGACAGCTCCCCGATAGAGGAATTCGCCGATACTTCAGGTTGCACTTCTTGCAACGGAACTTCTGCGAGGTGAAAGCCTTGAGGTTCCCTGCAATATCCCTTATGAAATGCGTTGTCAAAACTCTCTTCGCGACCTCCTTCGAGTCGACCGCACGAATCTTTTTCGCAAGCAGGAGCTGGGCCTGGACTTTGTTTGCCATCGCCCCCAACTTCTTGTAAGAGCTCTCGTGATTTCCGTCGTTGATGTCCTCGGTCACGTGGGTATACGCGTAGCCCTGAAACTGCGCCGGCGTTCCCAATCGATGCGTGATAACATCAACTAGGTTGCTAACGATCCTTGGATCGGTGAATTTTGACGCTCTCTCGTAGAACTCGACGGGGTAGAACCCAGCGACATCCATGTTATGAACCTGCTCGTCGACCTCGAATGGGTCAACAATGGAGGTTATGAGCAGGGGAGCGTCCATCATTCCTCCGATCTGGGCTGGGAGGTAGGATTTCGAGAAGTTCAGGAGGACATCCAAAACGAGCATAACGGCATCTTCATCGCCGTCGCAGTCTCTTCGCTTCGCCGCCTGCCAGAACGGGTGTGCATAGCACACGTGCGCGCTTGTTGAACCGACAACACGACCGATGACTCCGGCGGAGGTATGGGGAGCCAGACCGGTGATTAGGTGCCCGAGCAGATCTACTTCGCTTTTTATTCTGTAGTAGGGAGGAAGCCCGTAAACCTTCTCCAGAAGCTCGTCGATGAAGTTTGCTACCCGGGTAAGGTATCTAACGCACTCCTTCGGGACGATTATGTCTTGAACCTTAAGCTCGCATATCTGATTGGGGTCATGTAGAGGCTTGCCGTCCTGATCGTAGAGGTAGCTGAGCTCGCGGAGTTTTTCAACGGGGGTTCCTATCTCTGATGGTTTGAAGTGCGTCAGTGGAGCGTTTGTTGCATCGAACCGAATTGTTCCATCCTTGAAGACGTAAAGCCCGTGCCTCTCCCGCAACACTCCCTTGACGATGTGTTCTGGGGTCTTTGTCTCACTTACTAGCCCTATCACTCCTTTAACCAGCTCGGGGCATGCCGCCCCGACTAAGGTACACGCTTCGTCGAGGAGTTCCTTGACGTTGACAGACTTTCTCTCGAAAGGCATCCCCGAGAGCTTGCAAACAGGGCATATGTTCTCCTTCCCTAGAGTTCTGTGGCATTTAGGGCAGGTTCTCTCTGGAGTTGTTTCAACATCACATCGTTGACATTTGACCTTGAATGATGGTGCGCCACACTTTGGACAAACTCTTCTGGCAACCTCCACTTCCACCAGCTCGCGCTTAGAGGCTTCGACTATGTTTCGATGTGACCCCCCGGCTAGCCCGACAGGGAAGAGGACGTGAATGGGAGGCTTCATGAGTCTCATTCTCGCCTTTTCTGGTCTGCCCATTCTTGCCCCTACGTAGGTTCCGCCCTTATCGAGAATCTTTACGCCGGCGAGATCGTTTATCGTCTCAAGAGATCCCCTCTGAGACCGAATCCTCACATCTTGGATGTCCAACCCGAGGGAGATCGCGAGGGTGGGGGCATCCTCGGTTATCACTATCTTTCCATCAACCACTCTGTGGGGAACGCGTAGCTTCTCGAGAGTCGACTTGGTTTTACGATCGAGAGAGAGCTGGATCTCTCCAACGAATCCGTCGTTCTTCACCATTTCTGATCGGACAAGCGAACGCCTCAACTCTGAGAGTTCTTCTGCTTCGATTTCCTTCCAGAAGTACGTGTACTTCGGGTGTAACGGAACGTTCAAAGTTCTGGAAAGAACAATCGCCTCCTCCGCTGTCGGTTTGACTCTGAGTGGTACCTCGACGAGCTCGTGGATGCGCTCTTCCGGAGCCTTTACTGCGTCAGCGAGCTTTGCGGTGGATCCCCCAAACATTGTAAGAACGCTGTTTCTTAGCTCCTGAACCCACCACTCCTCAGTATATCCTGAATTTACTGTGGGCTTGTTATTCTCTAGAAACTCACCGAACGATACTAGGAGATCTCCCAAGAAGCAGATCTCTTCAACCCTGTCTTTCAGTTCTTCAGCGTCTTTAAAGGATGTCACCCTGACGAGCGACCCGTCATCAAGCTTAACGATCGGGGGCTCGATCGTGTCAACAGGCATTACTATGCACGCTTTTCCTGGCAACTCGACCCTGATTTGAGTGCCCGTGGCTAGGAAGTTATGCAAAACAGCCATAGTAGCTGGATGGACGCCCACCGCCGCTAATCCCGTGTTTCTAGATCGGCCATATCTCAGCCTGAAGCCCCCACTTTTAGACGGGAAGGAGAAAATCGGACGACCTGCTACGACATCCTCCAAGAACATGGGACCAGCAGGCTCTTCAGCCGACTCTTCACCGGGAGTACTGACTCGTTTCAGCCAATCCCACCCTGGCAAACCGAACTCTTCGACAATCTTCCATATCTTTTGGGATCTGCCAACTATACCGTCGTTGACGACCCGGAGGGCCCCTCCCCTAACTCTATTGGTCTCAACTCTGGGTAAGTTTCTGAAAGAAGCGACCTCGACAGGGTTCGTCTCGGTGCCTGTAACCTCCACTGGAAGGTTCCTCAACGCGTACTCCAGCATCTCGTCCGAAACGTGATACTGGAAGCGAGACACCTCGCGCTCGTAGATCCTAGTCTCTTCAATGAAACGGCGTACCTCGTCGTCCGTGGCCTTGTACCGATCGAGACCTAGCATCCGACGCACGATATCCCCTATCACAAGGGTCAGAGCCTGCTCGGTCCCGCCAGCGGAGCGTATGGGTCCAGCAAAGTATATGGAAAGATACTTGGTTCGGTCCGAGTTTGTCTTAATCTCCACTCGCGAGATACCCTGAAGTGGTGCAGCCGTGATTCCACCTGTAAGTAGTGCCAAGGCCGTTCTGATGGCTTGTTCAGCGGCACGTCGATCATCGGTCCTCCCCTCTGCGTAGATTATCTCCTCCGATACCTTGAAGGCGATCTCCTCTCGGCTAATCTTCCCGGTCAGCTCCTCGATTCTCGGGGCTATTCCTGGGGGACCGACCAACCCCTCAACAGACTCCGCTAAAGACTTAGCAATGTGGGGCTCGGGTTCCAGCGCAGGATCTAGGCCTTTCATCCTCGCCTGTCGCGCAACGTTGTAAAGGGTCTGTAACTCGTGCTCTATCCGCAGAAAATACTGCTCGTATTCTCCAGTTGCCACGAGCTTCAGAGCGCTTGCCCCCGATAGACTAGATCTTCCCTGATTAAAAACGCCCTAGGTCTGAGAAGGATAACACCTGCGAAACCTCGGTGGCAAGACCTAGTTTCGACTGATGTCTCGGACGCTTTGAACCAACCTTCGTATCTTTGTCTCGACCGAGGAGGCGTTCTCCACAACGGTCCCTGTCACAACAGCATCAGCACCCGCCTCAACCGCCTTTCGAACACTCTCAGTCGACCTGAGACCACCACCTACTATCAACGGGATCACTATGTTCCTTCTGACAAGCTGAATCATCTCAGAAGGCACTGGGCGTTTCGCGCCAGATCCGGCCTCCAAATAGACAAAGTGCATTCCTAGGTACTGGGCTGCTAGGGCGTATATCACAGCTATCTCGGGATGATCGTATGGGATGGGGTTAGCTTGCCCGATGAAAGCGACTGTCCCACCACTTCCAACGACAAGATACCCCAAGGAGATGGGTTCAATCTTGTACTTCTTTACCAAAGGTGCACCCAACGCCTGTGCACCGGTTATGAAATACTGATTGGATGAATTAAGCAAGGACATGAACCAAATCGCGTCTGCATACTTGCTTATACCGGTAACGTTGCTGGGGAACAGAACAACTGGAATGGTTGCTTCTTTCTTGATCGCTTTGACGATCTCGTCGACATGCGACGGAGAGGCTTCAGTGGACCCTCCCACCATTATTGCTGTGGTTCCACCTTTCTCAGACTCGCTAGCCTTTTCAGCAGCGCTTCTTGGACTCTCCCTCTCTGGATCGATGAGAGTGAGGTGGATAGCTCCGTGCTTCTTGATCTCCGCTAAGAGATGACTCTCAACTCTTCCTATCATACGGTCTACAGATCCTCCGAACACCTTCCTTCTGTCGTTTCTCCGCTCATTGTGATGCAGGTTGAGAGTAGTAACTATCAACAAAGCGGCAGTAGGCGTCTATCTGAGCTGATGCGGGAGAAACTGACACATCAGCTTTTAGCTGGCAGGATCCACACTCAACTCGTGCGGATTTGTTGACCCTGTCGATTGTGACATGAACGGTCTCTTTGCCACATTTTGGACAAAGAAACACCGTGGGCAACCTCTTCTTTGGAAACCGAACTACTCTCCTCCGCCTTCGCCCCATTCTATACCCTCTTGAAAAGTTGGTCGTCTAACTCTATGTCTCGTTGTTTAACTTAAGAATTCTAAGACTTCAGATGTAATCCCATCCCGCCGCTTAAAACTTCTATCTCACGCTGATATCCCAAAAAGGCGGGTCCCTTTCGCTTGTGTTCGGTTGCTTGAACTCGAGATAAGATGGTTTTCACCATTTTTGGAGAAATCCTTGCCGACTGGGAAATCTCTAAGGTCGAAAACCCTCGCTCCGCCTTGTATAGTACGAGGTCCACCACTTCATAGCTTAAGCCCAGTTCAGACTCTGCCGTTTGACCTTCCCAAAGCCCCGGCGTAGACTTGCGCTCAACGATTTCGGCGGGAATATCAACGTGACGCGCCAGTTGACGCACCTGAGTCTTGTACAAGCTACTTAGGGGCAGGAAATCTGCTCCAGCGTCACCGTATTTAGTGAAGTAGCCTATCAGAAGCTCGCTTCGGTCTCCGGTACCCACTACAAGCCTGCCCTGTCTGTTTGCATAGTAGTAGAGAACCATCATTCTAGTCCGGGCTGCTACGTTCCCCGCACTAACTAAGTCCGAAGGATTGTATATGGAGAGTACTTCAAAGACTCGGGACGTGATGGGTGTGATATCTACAATGCTAAACTCAAGATTGAATTGTTTCGCAACACGCTCTGCAAGAAGTATGTCGACTTTTGGAGTGGCTTTGTCAGGCAACGAAAGCCCGAGAACGTTTTCTCCTCCCAAAGCCTCGCTGCACAGAGCTGCCGCCAAAGACGAGTCGACTCCTCCGCTTAAACCAAGGACAACTCTTGGATAGGCGGTCCCTTTGACGTATTCTTTGATGCTGTGAACGATCTTCTTTTTGACCTTTTCAACGTCGATGGTAAGATACTTCGGCGAAGAACTCAAACCCGTGCCCCTCGGCAACAATATCTGCTAAGGGGAAGGGTATCTTAAGGTCTTACCGCCTTGAACTTGTTGGAGAGATACACGAATATCACGTGATGTGAGCAAATCCCTTGGCAGGAATCACATTGTCGGTCACATCACAGTGAGATCACAGATGCGTGACATCTGATGCGCGGATCACTTGCAACAAGACGAGACCCGAATTCATGGAAAACTTGCAGACATAGATTGAACTACTTCTATTGAAAGCTTTGCGATATATTGTGATAGGATTAAACCGCCTTGGGACCGCGGGGCAAAGGGTTAGTAAGAAAACGGGAGGGAGATTTGTGGAGAACAGCCCGTTCAAAGATAAACGTATGCCTTATCCATAGAATTTTGCTTACGTTTAATATTCGTTCTTATTTGTCTTCAATGTACTCGGCTAAGAACTCAACCTCAACAAGGTCTTTACGTAAGTTCATGTATACAAAACTGTATCCAAACAGAAGTTTGTTGGGGAAGGCAGTTTGAGCTCGTTCACAGATGTCAAAGAATGGCTCCGACGGGTATTGAATGATCCTCTAGCAAGGAAGTTGATCGAGAACTCGGTGCTGACCAAAGGTCAGCTGCAGGCCCTGCTAATAGACATTTCTGCGGATTTCCAGGCAGGAAAGCGGCTAACTCTGGAAGAAAAGGCAAATTTAAGACCTGATGGCAAAAAAACGAGCCGCGGCGCCTTCAATCGCACACTTCAGCAAGCCCGAAGGAACGTCATTCGATCGTCATTCACCCTAATTCTACTCGGGTATCTAAACCTGCTCGGATCTCCACGACTGGAGCCGTACATAGAGATAGCCAACCGTCTGGAAGCCTACGTGAAGGCGTACGAAGGCGCATGGGAAAGAACAAGTGCCGGAGTGAAAGACGAGGCGGTGCTGAGGATAGTCTCCCTCCTCGAGAAGGAGCTTCTTGAAGGTCTGGAAAAGCTGTCTAAGACCTCCGCCCTGTCTTCCAGAATGTGATTATCACAGATCACAGTGTTGGGCGAGCGCGGCCACCGCCTGACCCAAGGATATGCAACCGTCTCCCGGAGGCACGGCAGTGTGTTGGATGAATGTGAGACCTGCATTCAACACGATCTCCCGTACTTGCCGCACGATTTCGGCGTTTACAGCCACTCCTCCTGATATTCCGACAATTATTCTTCCCGATGAGTTAGCTACCTCAACAGCCATTTTAGCTAGTCCTGTAGCCAGGGCTCTTTGAGCCGCAGCCGCTAGATCCTTTATTCTATTCTTATTCAATTCTGCTATAACATCTGAAAGTAATGCGCTTGTTTCAAGAATCAAACTACTATTCTTTTTTAGAATTCTTGGAAGAACCTCTACTTTTGATGATCTCCCCTGTGCTGCAACCGACTCCAAAGCTACCGCGGGCTCGCCTTCGTAGGTTCTTTTGTAGCAAATCCCAAGGGCGGCGGACACCGCATCTAGAACTCTCCCCGCACTAGACGTCAAGGTCACGTTAGGGCTTCGACTTGCCTTGAGTACACTTGGTAGGTTCTGTGACCCTAAGTGTTTGAGAGCCTCGAGGGGCACATTTTTCGATATGGCCTCATCTGACATGGACCTAGTGAGACCAGCGACCAGCATTCTAGCCGGGTTTTGAGTACAAAGATCGCCGCCCGGCATTGGGAGGGGCTCTAGGTAACCCATCCTCTTGGAGCTCTTGTACGAGGTTTCTAGGATTTCGCCGCCCCAGATTGTTCCGTCTGAACCGTATCCCACTCCGTCAACCGCCACGCCAACTACTGGTTCCCTTACATCATTTTCGGCCATAAGGGATGTGATGTGAGCATGATGATGCTGGATCTTGATGAGCGGGGATGACGTTCTCTGTGATATCACCTTGGCTAACCGTGAACTGAGATACCCGGGGTGGAGGTCACAGGCTGTCACGACTTGATCACTAGTGATGTTGAGATACTCCGCGAGACGCTTCACGGCTGATTCTAGGTAGTCAAGTGTCTCGAGATTATCACAGTCGCCTATGTATTGCGTAGGATAGCATTTGTCGACTTTCAGGATTGCTGCGGCGCTCCTCAGCTCGGCACCATACGCAATCACTGCGAGGTTCTCGGAGTTAGGAAGCGGGACTGGGATAGGTGATGGAACGTATCCCCGGGATCTTCTGATGAGAGTTGGTTTTCCACCTAGGACCCTGAGTACTGAATCGTCACATCGGTTTACTATGCGACGGTTGTGTAGCAGAAAGAAGTCTGCGATATTCTTGAGGTCCCTAAGTGCAGACTCGTTGTCCACCGCCATTGGAATGCCAGATCTGTTTGCGCTTGTCATGACTAGGGCTGGTTCCCGTGTGTGTTTGAACATGATCAAATGAATCCCCGAATAGGGGAGCATCACACCGACAGTATCTAGCCCCGGGGAAACGAGGTCGGAAAGATGGTATCTTGGGGATTTGTGAAGAACGACTATCGGTCTACGCCATGAGGTTAGCTGAGTCTCCTCGGTGTTATCCACCTCAGCGAAGGTTCTTACGGCATCCACGCTTGGGGACATCAACGCGAGAGGTTGATGGAGTCGCTTCTTACGTTGCCTCAGCTTTCGGATAGGCTCATCTTCGGTCGTCTTGGTAGCTAGATGTATACCGCCAAGTCCTTTCACAGCTACTATGAAGCCCTCATCAAGAAGCCTCATCGCCTCAGTGATTGGGTCCCTCACAGAGACTGGTAGTCCATCAGCTGCGAAGAGCGCCATCTTCGGACCGCATCTTGCACAACAGATCCCCTGGGCGTGAAAACGTCGATTGGACTGATCCTTGTACTCTTTCATGCACTCATCGCAGAGAGGAAAGTCGCTCATGTTCGTCCGAGATCTGTCATAGGGCAGCTTGTAGGTCGCCGTGAATCGCGGTCCACAGCTAGAGCAAACCGTGAAAGGATAATCAGACCATCTGGACCCGGGGTTGAAGATATCATCCCTGCAATCTGGGCAGATGGCAATGTCAGGAGGCAGCATCGAACCAGACGTAACCCGCTCAGCGCTACTTCTCATGATATTGAAGTCTGAGAAGCGGTTTTTGTACGGACGCCAAGATACGCTGATCTTCTCCACATTGGCAACCGGCGGCGCCTTATTCTTTAGGTCCTTGAGGAAGCCGCCTATCCTCGACTCCTCACCCTCAACACTGATCCGAACTCCTACATCCCCAAGATTGGAAACGGAGCCTTTCAAATCATAGTAGGAAGCGATCCGATGAACGAAGGGTCGAAAGCCCACTCCCTGGACAACTCCCACAACATGAATCACCGCCTCCTTCCTCATCGGACCCAGCACACTCGCCCTAGGGAATACAGCAAGCCCATTAATAAACGACCAAAAGAGTTATCTCGTTAGCTAGGCTGGGGTCAAGCTCGGAGAGACTCAGTTTGGCGAAGGTCTCGCTACCCACATCCGAAGAGATTCGAAAACTACGAAGAGCGGCCAAGCTGACCCAGAAGGAACTCGCAAGACGCGCCGAAGTAAGTCAATCCCTTGTAGCTAGGATTGAAGGGGGCACAGTGGACCCCAGACTCTCAACCCTCAGAAAGATCTTGACAGCCATATCAACCACAAAACAGCTGAAAGCCGCGAAGGATGTAATGAACCGGCCTGTCATCTCCGTGGAAGCCTCCGCCCCGGTGCGACGAGTTGTGGACCTGATGCGAGAGTACAACATCTCCCAGATGCCTGTACTCAGAGATGGAAAAGTTGTTGGAAGCATACAAGAAACCACACTACTCAGGAGGATCCTTCTCAGCGACAATCCAGAGAGGGTTTTCGGCGAGCCAATCGAGAAGATAATGGAGGAGGAGTTCCCTGCCATAGGACTCTCGACCGGGCTACCCGAGATAATGAGCCTACTGGCTAGGGGAGCCCCCGCCATAATCGTTACCGACAAGGATAAACCCGTGGGAATAATCACGAAGATCGATGTGGTCCTAGCCTCAGTTTAATGGGGACGAGTGAATGTCAGAAGTGATTATCCCGCTAGTTGCAGCAACTGGAGTCGCTGCCGTTGTCACGTACTACTTCCTAAGGAAAATGGCTATGGCCACGAAAGAGTACAACGAAGCCAGCGGCGTTGTGAAGAACATTGTTCTCACCTTCAACAGGCGTCAAGAGGAGCAGGACAGACGCATCGAAGAAACGGCGTACAAGACTGAAAGCGCGGAATCCAGAAGCGAGAGACTCTCAGAACAGGTCAACACACAAGCCGGGAGAATCAACTATCTTACATCCAACGTCAAAGATGTCTGGTCCTACCTGAAACAGGTTGCAGGGCACGTGGCAACAACCTCCGAACGTGTCAACGCCGTTGAGAAGAACCAAAAAGAGATGCAACACCAGATCTCGGACCTTCAACTGAAATATGTAGGCATGCTACCAGAGAAGGAAGCCCAGCAACCACCAGTAATCAAGGGCGAGCACACCCTCGACTCTCTAACAGAAACCGAAAAGGAGGTCCTCCAAACCCTCGCCTCACAAGGATCAAAATCAGCGACAGAGCTGAGCAGAATCACCAAGAAGACACGAGAACACACAGCCCGAACCATGAAGAAGCTGTTCCAACTTGGATACGTCAATCGCGAGACTCACAAACTGCCTTACAGGTACATGCTAAACGACAAGGTCCAGAAGGCCATCCAAGAAGCGAAGAAGCAGGAGTCCCAGACCACCGCTACGGCGTAACCTTCTGAGGAAGCTGAACCCTAACAAGCCTGTACCGGCGCCGCGCCACAGACCCACTTCTTTCCAATACCGCTTGCGTACACAGCCTCGAGAGGTAGGTGGAGATCGTGCTTAACCCAACGGCCTGCCCGAAGCACTCCTCATAGGCACCCTGAGCTTCCTCCGACCCAAACCAGCCGACAGGCAACTTACGCTCCACCGCCAATCGGACCTTCTCAAAGATCGTTAAATCCTCCGTCACCCGCGGCTCAGGTTCTGCGGCACTCGATACACCCATCAACTCCACTAGGTCCAGCAGTTGGAGGACCTTATCCCGGGTAACCTTGCCCTCGAATGTAACTGTAAACTTCCCGCCCTGGCCATCATCCACTTCAACGCGCACTCGACGAGCTGGCAACTGGACACCTCAGCGGAGGATAACAGCTCTGCATTTCACATGTAAAAAGGTTTGGCTGTGAACAACCTCGAGCCCGGGGCAACGGACCATCTTCTTGCCATGATCGACGGCAAAGCGGCCTTCACGAATTCACAAGGTTTTGCGCCTAACGTTTAGAGATACGAAGGTTTACTTCTAGCTCCAGTGGAAATAACGGGGTCTAAATCCTTCTTTTGGAAAATGCCGATTTGCTGCGGTCCGTTAGAGGATATCTCGAGAAATTTGACCGTTCTTTGACGATGTTTCACAGAACTTCACAATGGAACTCGGTCCTTTACTCCGGACCCCTCTCAGTCCACTCCAGCAGAAAGGATCCTAGCGGCTGTTTGATCGGCTCTTTGTCACAAAATGTAGGGCGTCTTATCAAGTTAAGTCGTTAACTCTTCTTTTATGTTCTCAATTCTGAAAACCATTCAGAGTATCTCCTCTTCTTACTCTGAACACACCCTAATACCTCACCCAAGTACCTCCAGTGGAAATGGAGGGGCAGGAGTCGCTTTCGTGTCGTCACCCCTCTAAAAAATTGTATGAACGGTCTTTTATTTTCCAGTGGAAAGACCGCTGAAACCCATCGACCTGGGGGTCCCGGTGTCTGTCCACCAAGAGTGATGTCGTAGAGGATGTCTTCGACCGATTCTTAACGGGACCGCGGGTGTTCAAAGACCGAGAGGCCTTGAGGCACGACTACATCCCTGAGAGACTTCCTCATAGGGAGACTCAGATCAGATGGCTTGGAGAGATTCTCGCTCCGACTTTGAGGGGGCACAGGTGTTCAAATCTCTTCATCTACGGTCAGACCGGGACTGGTAAGACAGCGGCTGTTCGCCACATTCTTGTCCGTCTTCTGCGGAAATCGAAGGAGGTGGGAGCGCCCCTTGATACCTGCTACGTTAACTGTCGCGTGGCGGGGACCGACTACAGGGTTATGTTCACGCTGTGCCAGGCCGTGGGCGTGGATGTGCCATTCACGGGTCTAGCTCTAGCTGAAGTTTTCGAGAGGTTTAAGGTGGCACTTGAGGCTAAGCGTCTGGTGTTGATCGTTATTCTGGACGAGGTTGACGCTTTGGTAAAGGCTCAGGGGGATCTCCTTCTTTACGATCTTACTCGGGTGAATGAGAGCTTACGGTTGAGCCGGGTTTCACTGATTGGTATCTCTAATGACCTGAGGTTCAAGGAGCTCTTGGACCCCCGGGTTCTGAGCAGTTTGAGTGAGGAGGAGGTGGTGTTTTCTCCCTACTCCGCCCCGGAGTTGAGGGACATCCTGCAGGAGCGCGTGAATATCGCGTTTATCGACCGTGCGGTTTCGGAGGGGGCTTTGAACCTGTGTTGTGCTCTGGCTGCCGCTGAGCACGGGGATGCTCGTCGAGCCCTGGACCTGCTGAGGGTTGCCGGGGAGCTCGCTGAGCGTGAAGGGCGTAATGTTGTCTCTGAGGCACATGTAAGGCTGGCTGAGAAGAAGATTGAGGAGGATCGGGTGGTAGAGGTTCTGAGAACGCTTCCCGTTCATTCGAAGCTCGTCATGTGTAGCGTTAACTTGCTTCACGGGGTTGGTGCTGAGGCGTCGATTACGGGCGATATTTTCATGGTGTACTGCGAGTTGTGTGAGAGGCTCAGTCTTGACGCGTTGACACAGCGTCGTGTGAGCGGGCTTGTCAACGAGCTCGATATCTTGGGGCTTCTTAACGCTAGGGTTGTGAGTTTGGGGAGGTACGGGCGTACAAAGAAGGTCAGCTTGGGGGTGCCTTCTACAAAGGTGCGCGAGGTTTACATGGAGGACAGTTGGATCGGGCATCTTGTTGGTTATACCCCGAAGTGTCTCATTGACCATAAGAAGTCGTGAAGCTACTGCAGAGCCGAGGCATTAATTATTCTGCCGGCATCTATTGGTTTGTGAGCATGGTGCGTTCCAAATTCATAATAAAAAACCTTAGTGTTCTGGGGGTCGAAGCCGGCTCTTTTTCAAGCCAGATTAGAGAGTTCACCGCCCAGAAGGCGCCCTTACTCGGTGTTCTTTTGAAAGGGCATCGTATCAGAGGCGTCTACCTTTCAACAGTTCAGGTGGATGGATTGGACGCTACTGACCGCTTGATTGAGATGATTCAGAGAGATGGCGTTCAGGTCGACCTTATCGTGGTGGGATCTGTTTGTATAGCTGGCTTCAACCTTCTGGATCTTAAACGGGTTCGCGAAACTCTCGGCGTTCCGGTTATTGTGACCGTGAGTGACCGACCGCGGAAATCGAAGGTTGAGGGCGCGCTTAAGAAGCATTTTCGCGATTGGCGGAAGCGGCTTGAGGTGATCGAGTCAGCTGGTCCGCTGAGAAGAATATTTGTCAGGGGTAAGCCTGTGTACATGGCTGCTGTTGGTATCGAGCCCCGGGTGGCTGGGAGTATTGTTAGGGGTCTCGCTGTCTTGGGCAAGTTGCCTGAGCCGTTGAGGTGTGCTGAGATCCTAGCTCGAGGGCTTTCCGGGGTAATCAGCTAAAGCCTCAGCTGCCCTCAAACCTCTTCGTTCATAGGGCCGTGAAGTCCATCGGGAACACTTGCAGTGTTTGTAGATCAACTATCGGCGCTACCCCGGGTTGCGGCAAAAGTCCCATCTTACGCTGGTATTCGGTCTGGTTCTGCCAGGCGCCGGAGTTGAGTATTAACGTTCCTCGGTAGAGTTCGTAGTCCACCACGTGGACATGACCGCACTGAAATATGTCGGGGGGGTTTTCGATGACAAGGAAGTCTTCTGGCTCGGGGGCGAGTGGGGTTCTCTGCCCATAGGTTGGAGCGAGGTGCCTCGACTTGAGTAGGAGCTCCATGGCTCTATGCGCGGTGGTTCCAAGATCTCTGTAGGATACCCCGGGGACGCTACTGATTACGTCGTCCAAACTTCTTCCGTGATAGAGCAGCAGTTCTACTCCATGCAAAACCACTCTAGCCGGATTACTGAGCATGGTAAACCTTCCGCTCGCATAGAGGGGACTTCCGTACTCTCTCGATATGCTCGGCTGTGGAAGAGCCTGCCTCGTAGCGTCGTGGTTTCCAGGAATGATGATGACCTCCACGTACTCTGGTATCTGCTCTAGGTATTTGGCGACCTCCTGGTACTGCAAATGCACATCGGTTATGCGAAGTTCATGTTCTTGGTTGGGGTATATCCCTACGCCGTCTACCAGATCGCCGGCGATGACTACGTACTTTACACGTCCGGCAAGCTCCCGCTGTCTGTTGTTTCCCACATCTCCCCTCAACCACAAAACGAACCGCTGAAGCCGTTCCTCGAGGAAAGTTTTGCTTCCAACGTGCAGATCGGAGATGAGAGCCGCGCAGACGGGGTCAGTGGGTCCAGTAAACCGTCTTTCGGGTATGTCAGGCCAAATGAAATCCGTCGCCGTAAATTGGTCGTCCTTGACTCTCTTGGCGCAGACGCATATGACCTGGTCTAGGAGGATCCTCTGAGATTTTTCAATTACTGATGTGTCCGCATTAGGTGGCACGACGACAGTGGCCCTATCGTATTCATCCTCGATTTGGATTAGTAGTCTCTTGCGGGCCTCTCTCTTTTCCGTTATCATGCAGACGATCCTGACCTCAGCGTTTGGGGGGGCAACCATGGCGTCGGCTATCGAGATCGCATCCCTAACGTCAAGCCGCTGCCTGAACAGTCTCTTAATTCGAGCGAACCTGCTCCTGAAACATCTGAGGAAATCGTCGGCGGTCCCTTTCGAATTCAGTTTGTCGGTGTAATCGTCCAAGACCCTTACCTGTGACTCGATCTCACTCGCGTAAGCACGAAATTCTGGTTGTCCGGTTCCGGTCACGAGTTCTTGCGTCTTAGGGAGCACCTCTTCCAAGGTCGATTCGACCATCGAAGCGGTGATGAAGATCGGTCTCTCCGGGAGTGCGTTGCACTTCTCAACAATCCGGCGGATCAGCTCGTCGATGGCGAACTTCTCGGCTGCGTCCTTAAGCAGTTTAAACGCTCCACCTTCAAGCTGGTAACCTGAGTTCGCGGCTTCACGGACCGCGCGTCCCAGCCTTTCCACAGTAGTCTCGGTGCTTTCTCCCAGGGGCATCACTGATACACCATAGGACTGTCCTATTTGTCACCTTTTCGCAGTCTTGAACGTGAACCGCCGCGATGCTCCTTGCACTGATTTCGACAAATACAAACTTTTCGCAGAATCTTTTAATCATACAAATTTTGCATATACTGATCGTAGGTGGAGAAGTCCGTGGAGCTAAGGAAGGTTCAGGAGACCGGGGGCGGCACCAATCTGATATCCATCCCGAAGGATTGGGCTAAGAGGAGCGGTTTAGGTAGGGGTTCCCTGGTTGCTGTGAGCGTTGGGGATGATGGCTGCCTGATAGTGGATCCCAGATACAACCTAGCCCGGGGTATTGAAACCGTTACCATACATCCCTCAGCATACTTGGAGCGGGAAATCACTGGCAGGTACCTGCTCGGCTATGACATTATCCAAGTGGAGGCTGAGAAGCGCATGCTGGCGTCGGACAGGGATCATGTCAAGCAGGCGGTTCAGCGGCTGATTGGCCTCGAGATAATCGAGGAGGACGCCCACAAGATAGTCCTACAGTGCTTGCTGGAACCATCAACCTTTCCTCCCGAGAAGATACTGCGTCGGGAAGACCTCATCGCGTCTGGAATGCTCAAGGACGTGATAGTTGCTCTTCACGAGGGGGATCAGCACCTGGCGAGAAGCATCATCGAGCGTGACGACGAGGTTGATCGACTATACTTCCTGCTGGTCAGGCTCCTCCGGACGACCATCCTAAACCCAAGACTGACCGAGAAGCTCCAGATTTCGCTCATCGACTGCCTCGACTACCGACTTGTTGCGAGCCTAGTCGAGTCTGTCGCCGACTGTTCGGTGGATATGGCGGGAAGTGTACTCAAAATGTCTGGTACACAGATGCCGTCTGAGCTTAATCAACCGTTATCCGAGCTGGGCATCTCGGTTCACGAGATTCATGAGAAGGCGATGCGTGCCTTCTTCTCCAAGGATCTTACCCTCGCCGAAGAGACAAAGGAGCTGCGATCTCAGGCGATATCCTCAAGTCGCCAGCTAAACTCCACACACACGGGTTATCCATCCGACCTCACAACCCGCGCATCCGAGGTTCTCTCCTCACTCAGCAGAATCTGCGACTACAGCGTCGATATATCCGACCTAGTTATGGCTAAGTAGCCAGGTGATGTGTCTCGGAAGGTTAATAAGATGCAGACTTAAAGAGGTCAGACTCGCCGGGGTGGCCGGGATAGCTTAAGCCCCGAGAGCCAAGTGGCTAAGGCGACCGCCTCGAGCCGTCGGTGAGGGCGGGTCAGCGGCTGTCCCTTCGGGACACGTGGGTTCAAGTCCCACTCCCGGCGCCAGCACTCAGAATTCAGCTGGGGTGCTGGTCGATTTTCGCTTAGATTTGCACAGCCAATCGTGTCTGCGCTGGAAAGAATCAGGCTTTTGATCGAAGAGTGTTGTGGTGCGGGAGGTGGGATTCGAACCCACGAAGCCCTACGGCACGAGGTCCTGAGCCTCGCCCCTTAGACCACTTGGGAACTCCCGCTTACCTAGGCAACTGACGTGATTCCTTTACATAACCTTTTGGAGAATGGCTTCCTAGATCAACTTGACCTCTTCAACTCCATTTGTGGAAGCATCCTCGAAACTTGAATGTGACTGTGGGTCCAGAACGTCTTTTACGATGGTTCAGTCTAAGCTGATAAGCAGTTGAGGGTGTCCCCATGGACTGGGTTAGAGCGCTCACCACAGCCGCCGAGACGGCTAGGAATGAGGTTTTGAAAATCTTTCGCTCAGGGTCGGCGAGCGAGGTTCTAGGCGTTGGTGCTGGTGGTGATTTAACACGTCAGATCGATGCGACTGCGGAGCGTGCCATCATCGACTCTTTGAAGGGACTGGGCCTGCAGTTTACGGTCGTCAGCGAGGAGGTGGGGGTGGTATCCTACGGGGAAAGATCACAGTTTTCGGTGGTCTTGGATCCCATAGACGGGACCACCAACGCTATCAGGGGTATCCCGTTCTTCGCCACATCCATTGGAGTCTCGTCAACATCAAGGCTCAGGGGCATGGAGGCGGGTCTTGTGATGGACCTGCTGAACGGCACCACGTTTGTTGCTGAAAGAAGGCGGGGGGCGTTCCTCGGCGAGGTGCCGCTAAAACCCCCAACAACGACTGATGTGGAGAAGGCGCTTATCGGAGTTGATCTGAACGCACCTAGGAGCGAGGAGTGTCTTCAGAGGTCTCTCCGTCTGTTTCGGAAGGTCGACAAGCTGCGACACTTAGGGGCGAATGCCTTGGAGCTCTGCTACGTGGCTTCGGGCGCCTACGACGCCTTCGTTGACATTCGAAGTCGACTTCGCGTGACCGATATTGCGGCGGCGTGGCTCATCCTTGGTGAGGCTGGTGGTGTTATGCTGACTCCTGAGGGGGAGGAGCTTGACGTATCTCTTACACCAACCCAGCGAGTCTCGTTTGTAGCCGCCGGGAACAGGGAACTATGTGAAAAGATAGTGGAGCTAGTCTCTGATCGCCTCTAGGAGCGTGACCACCTGCCAGATGGTGGTCCGAGTGTACGGAGGCATATTTGGGTCCTGAGAGATCTCATCCAGTATCGACACGGCATTTGCAGCACTGACTGCGGGGGTTAGATCCCTCTTCTGGAGGATATCTGCTGCCTGTTTGGCTGCTCGACGAATGTTTCGGGGGGTGGTCGTGTCCTCAGAAACGCGGTTTAATATTTCAATTGCCTGCCTTATCTTCTCCTGATATTCCTCAGCTCTCTTCTTTCGAGCAGCCATAAGTTCCACCACACTTTCAATCTGTTACCGATAGAATGTCAAATGTACTCCGGGCGTGGAGTATGTCTCGAAATGATTATCGGGCTGTGTGAATTAAAATGCTTTTTGAATAGGAGGTTTTCCTGCGTGGGCGAGGACGTAAAGAGGATGGCTGACATGCTTCGAAGGGGTGCAACGATGCTTTCAGAGCAATGTCCCATGTGCAGCTCTCCCCTCTTCAAGCTCCATGACGAAACGTTCTGTGTGAAGTGCAACAGGCGGGTGGTGATGATAAAGGAGGGCGAGGAGGTGCCGCAGATGAAAGATGAGCGAGAGAAGCCTCCGGTAGCTAGCACCACGGTTTCAGCGTTGATCGAAGAGACTGCTCTAGCCAAGCTTCAGGAGATAGTATCCCAGGCCAGAGGCGAGAAGGACGCGAGTCGCCTGCAGCAACTAGGCTCTTCTCTTATGACTTGGCTGGAAGTACTTGAGAAGGTGAAGAAAATAGGAAAATTGGAGTCGTCCTAGCTCAATCAGATGTTCTATGATCCGGCGGGGGGAATCTGAACTCCACTCAATGGTTTGGGATGGGAAAACAATGAGCGAACAACCTTCACTCACATCATTCCTTCCGCGCGAGGGCGCGCTTGCTGAAGTGCCAGTTATCTATATGGACTCTCGAGAGGCATCCACGAGCGTCGGTAAGAAAATCGCCCAGAGATTGAACGAGTTCGGGGCTGACTTGCGGGTTAAGACGCTCGACTTCGGCGATTACTTGGTAGGAAGCGATGTGGCGATAGAGAGGAAGACGATATTTGACTTCGTTGGGACGTTGACCAAGAGGTTTCTGTTCGATCAGATCTTGAACATGAGGAGCGTCTACCCAAGGTCGCTGGTTCTGCTTGAGGGGTACATGGGGGTGCTGAGGCGATTCAGTAGAGTACGCCCGGAGTCGATCTATGGTTCGCTCTTCGCTCTCGCGCAGTGTGGAGTTCCAGTTGTGCCGACAATAGACCACAAGGACTCAGCAATCTTCATCTTCACCGCCGCGAAACAGCTTCAGAAGGAGAGCAAGCCGAGCGTTATTAGACGTGGGGAGAAAAGAAAGAGTCTTAGCGATATGCAGTTGTACGCTGTGGCGGGGCTTCCGCGCGTAGGGCGCACGCAGGCTACGAAGCTCCTATTCAAATTCTCAACGGTTAGACGGGTCTTTTCAGCCTCAAAACAGGAGCTCATGGAAGTCGATCGAATCGGTTCGCAGATCGCAGATGTAATAACTGAAGTTCTGGACGCCCCATTCAAGCCAGAAGATGAATCCGTGAATAGAAGGTCTGCTGAGGAGTCACCGACCTTAAGGAATGTTCCGCAAGGCAACCAATCTTAGGAGGATGTGCGGTCTGGAATGAGTTGGAAGAACGGATTCTTCATAGTCTTGGAGGGAGTGGACGGAGCTGGGAGCACAACCCACAGCCGTTTATTGGCTGGGTGGCTCAGGAGGATGGGGCATGAAGTCGTCTTGACGAAAGAGCCCCAGTCGCATGGAAGGATTGGCAGGCTGATACGGGAGTATTTACAAATAACGGAGTCCCCACCCATCGTAGACGCACTGCTCTTTGCCGCCGATAGAGTGGAGCACTTGGAAAACGTGATCAAGCCAGAGTTGGCTAGAGGCAGGATCGTAGTATCAGACCGATACCTCGAATCCTCCATCGCATATCAGGGGGCTGAAGGAGTTGACGTAGAGTGGATCCAAACCATAAACCGTGAGGCTCTGCCGCCAGACCTAACGATAGTCCTTAAGGTTGACCCGGCCAAGTCACTAAGCAGAAAAAGTTTTGTGAAACGAGAGAAATTTGAGACCGAGATATTCCTCAGAAAGGTGGCCGAGATCCTGCTATCACGAGCTTCGGCAAGGAACTATCCAGTAGTCAGCACGGACACCTCAATCGAGGAATCACAGCGTAAAATAAGGGCGATCGTATCAAAGTGTCTTAAACTATAATATACTTACCCACGTAACTCAGAGAAACACACATCTCTTTGGCACAACATAACGAGTTAAAATAAGAGGATTAAACACAAATCAACTGGAACATCCATCCCAGTTTGATAGGTGTCTGTATGAACTTTGTCGGCGAGATCCGCGATCCCGTACACGGCTACATCTACTTCACGGAACTTGAGAAAAAGCTGATAGACACCCCTCCAGTCCAGAGGTTGCACAGGATCCACCAGCTAGCAGGCGCATCCCTCACATATCCCGGGGCAGAGCACTCAAGATTCTCCCACTCACTAGGATCTATGCACCTCGCCGGAAGAATGGCCAGCCGGTTTCAGAGCCTCGGCTACCTAAACGAAGACGACTGCCAGAAGGCTAGAGTTGCGGGGCTCCTGCACGACGTTGGTCATGGCCCTTTCTCACATAACTACGAGGATATACTCAACAAGTACCGAAACCTCACCCACGAGGACTTAGCCCAATGGCTAATCAGAGAGAGCGAGATCAAGGATGTCTTGAACGAGCACGGCTACTCACCAGACGAAATATCAAAACTGTCGGTGGGAAAGCTTGGCAAAACCTTCCTCGATCAGGTGATAGCAAGCCAAATGGATGTTGACATCATGGACTATCTTGTCCGCGACTCCTACTTTGCCGGAGTCGAGTATGGACGCGTTGATATACACCGTCTGATCGACTCAGTGGATGTCGTTGATAATTCCCTAGCCATGGACGTGACAGCCCTTTACGCGCTTGAGGCTTTCGTGATAGCGCGTTATGAGTCGTTCAAGGCTCTGTACTTTCACCGTTCAGTAAGGGCTGCTGGGGTGATGCTGATCAGAGCGATGGATTTTGCCAACGACAGGATAGGCTTAACGAGCTTCAAAAGCCCAGAGGACTACCTGTGCTTAGATGACTGGAGTGTCCTTCACAGCATCCTGTCCTTGAAGGACGAGAAAGCGAGAAAGCTCAAGGTGGCTTACGACCTCGCCCACAGTTTCTGTGATCGGAAGCTACTCAAATGCGCCTACGAGATAATTATCCATCATCGAGACGCGTTCTTTACGAGCCTGTTCGCCAAGGAGGAGATCAGACAGCAGATCGTGAAGGAGATCAGCCAGAAGGCGGGAGTGGACCCGGATTATCTGATCATCGATGTTCCAACAGTCCCCTCTGTGCCCTATTACCCCGCGCAGAGGCACCCGGCGGATATCCCCGTCTTCCAAACCCTTCCAGATGGCTCAAAGCAGGTTGGGCGTTTGAGCCAGTTCTCCCATATTATAGACACGCTCATAGGCTACATGGACGTGATAAGGGTCTACTCTCCAGCAGAGGTTAGAGATAAGGTTCGAGACGCCGTGAGCCAGATCTTCGGGGGAGAGCTACCCGCAACAAGGATCTCCTTCTAGGAGATCAATCTCCCTTTGCCTGAGGGATCTTTGCGCCTTCGAAGTACATTCTCTCTCCCTTCATCGTTGCGTCGATCACCAACTTCGCTGGTGGCAGAACCCTTCCGTCTGAGCGGATCCCGCTCTTGTCTAAGCTTGAGCCCTTCACGTTTCCGACTATGAAATAGTCGTCGACAGGGTGCGCCCGCTCCAACACCGCCTTCTCGACCGCCACGAAGTCGTTTACGTCCACATCCTCGTCAACTACGATAACTCTTTTGAGGCTGTAGTGTGCCGTCAAAGCCGCCATGCCCGTCAGGAAGGGCTCGTATTGATGAGTCTTCTTGATCGATATCGCTGCATCCAGCCAATTTGAGCCGGCTCTGGAAAGGGCTACCCCACGAACCTTACTGACCGACCTGACTAGGCCGAGGATCTTCGCCTCCCTCGGCATTCCCATCAGTAGTAGGTGCTCCTGTCCGCCAGGCAGGATGGCTTGATAGAAGGCGCTCTTCCGGTGCGTTATCGTGGAGACCTCGAACACCGGCTGCTCCCTAACAACATCGTATGTCCCCGTGATGTCCACAAAGGGACCCTCCGTAGCCTGCTCTAACAGAAATCGCCCTTCCAAGACGATCTCAGCGTAGCGAGGCACTTCAACAGCAATGCTCCCACATCTCAGGAGCTCCAGTGGAGCATTCGATAGCCCCCCAGCAACGTCAAACTCGCTCATCTCGCCCGGTGAGGTGGCAGCAGCAATAAGCAGTTCTAGTGGCGCTCCCAAAACCACTGCAGCTTCAAGCGGCTTTCCACGAGCCCTCGATGCGGAGTAGAACCGGTGTAGGTCTCGCCCCTCAACAAGCCGAGCTACAAGTCGTTTTTTTCCGATAACCATCATCCTGTGATAGGAGACATTGGGGCGACCCGTTTCAGGGTCGTTCGCTATGGTAACTCCCCCGGTGATGTATGGGCCCTTGTCATGCTCATAGTGCGTTAGTATCGGCAGATCCCGGGTCAAGTCAACGCTTTTAGCTCTCGTCTCTTGGGACGGTCCGTCGTTATGGATCGTTGGCTTGATCGGAGAGTTCATAGCACTTATGATCTTCTCCGCTATTTGTAGCGGCTGGACTCCCATTCCTGTTGCTATAAATTCGCGTCGACAACAGAGGTTGCCGTAGACCGCTGTCTTGTGACTTTTGACCTCTGTGAAGGCAACGGCTCTTTTGCCGTCGTGCTTACTCAATAAGGCTGGGATCTCGTGGACCGTGGATACAGGGGTGACTATCTCTTCAAGCCATCCTCGTTCTTTGAGAAGTCCGATATAGTCTCTGAGATCCCTCATCGGCAAGCTCAAAACCTCGGAGACTAATACGGAGAGCGATCTTAAAATATCTGTTAGAGGGCGTCACGCCGTGCGGTTTAGAGGTAAGGTCATACAGCCTTGGACTGGTGAGATTGTCGGAGATCTCCTGATCACGCGTTGTCGAGTGTCGTTTCTCGGAGATATTGAGCTGAAGACCGGTGATGTGGTAGGATCCGATCTTGATGTGAGAGGGATGAATGTTTCTGGCAAGGTCTTTGTCTTTTCTGAGGGGAGAGGAAGTACGGTGGGATCAAACGTCCTGTTCGGTCTGTCAAGGAAAGGGCTTGCGCCAAGGTTGTTAGCTACGTGCAGACCTGAGCTGATAACGGTGTCTGGAGCCATTTTCGGCGGCATTCCTATGGTGTCAAACATCGATGAGAGGATCTTCGACGAGCTGAGAAGCGGAGCTAGAGTCAAGGCTTGTATGGTGGGAAGCGAGGCTTACATCGAGGAGATTTTCGAAACCACATCGGGATCATAGAACTAATTTGAGTCTTTTCGCGAGTATGTCAGCTGTGTTTAAGTTCCACCTTGTAGTCTTAAACTAACGTCGCCAACCATTGGAGGCTTTCATCCTATCTGTTGAAGGATGGTGGACATGTATCTTACCAACGAAGAGGAGCGGATCCTCGACGGAGAGTTGGGTACCGCCTTAGCGCGGGCAATGAGGCTGCTCGTCTGTCTTGGAGATCTCGGTGGTGCGGATAGGCTGGTTCCCATCAAGCGATCACAAATAGCCGGGATCTCCTACAAGACCGCGGGAGACCCAACCCTAGAGCTGGTAGAGAGCCTCGCCCAAGAGAAGGCGAGGATGAGAACGTGGGCTAGTTTGAACCCAGCTGGAATGGATCTTAATAGATGGAATGATATGGGGATCCCCGAAACCTTTGCCGAGAAACAGCTGAGAATCTGTGGAGCCTACAGGCGGCTTGGGGCTATACCGTCCTGCACTTGCACGCCCTATCTTTCGGGGAACAAGCCCTCCTTCGGTGAAACGGTCGGTTTTTCCGAATCATCCGCTATCGTGTTTGTTAACTCGGTGATCGGAGCCAGAACCAACCGGCATGGAGGGCTGGATGCTCTCTCTGCGGCGCTTGTGGGAAAAGTGCCCCGGATGGGGTATCTACTGGACGAGAACCGTGTGGGCACCGCCCGAGTTCTGGTCGACTTCAGGCTTAAGAGCGAGGCTGACTACTCGGCGTTGGGCTATTTTGTAGGCAAGAGAGTGAAGACCGACGGGGTTCCGGTTTTTCAAGGTATAAAGAGCGCGTCGATGGACGAGCTTAAGCTGTTGGGAGCAGCCTCCGCCGCCTCGGGTTCGGTTGCGCTGTTTCACGTTATCGGTCTGACTCCCGAGGCTTCGTTAAGACCGGTGAAGGATGAGGAGAGGCGTCTACAGTCAGGGTTCAGAGTAGGTAAGGATGAGATAATGTCCGTGTATAAGGAGCTAAGCGCAGACGGAGATCCCGACCTGGTCGCGGTTGGCTGCCCTCATTGTTCGATTCGGGAGATCGCCTTAATAGCGAATCTTCTCTTTGGGAGAAAGGTAAAGAAAAAGACCAAGTTTTGGGTTTTCGCCTCTCCTCAAGTTGTGAGGCGTGCTGAAAGATCTGGGTATGTCAACAGGATTCGTTTGGCTGGTGGGGATGTCTTCTGTCACACGTGCATGGTTGTAGCTCCGGTTGAGGATCTTGGATTCAGATGTGTCTACACGAACTCAGCCAAAGCAGCCTTCTATATTCCCAGAATGACCCAAGGAAAATGCTCTGCGAAACTTCTATCCCTTGAAGACTGTGTTAAGCTGTGCACAACCTAGTGAATCGATCGGTCGCATTGTGTTGAGACAAGTCACTCCTTCACGCCACTCTTCATCCTGTCAACAAGTTTCCTCGCCAGTCTCAGGATGATCGGTCCAGCCAAGGCCTCCTGGTCCCTCTTTAGGAAGACCGAGGTTAAGACCATCTTTCCCAACGCCGTTGCCAACTGCTCAGCGAGGATCATGGAGAGGGCGGCGTTCCTATCACCCAACAACACGGAGGTGAGAGATGGGGGCTCTCGTTCTTTTCGTGGAACTGCGACGGATAGCGTTCCCAGCCGGAGATGCCCGATTTCATTGAAGAAGGCTAGAGCGGCGTTCTCCAACTCGAAAAGGGTGACCACGAACCTGTTTTCACCCTCCACGATCTCCTCTGTCATTATCTCAGGATAGGGCACTCGGCTCACCTTCACCCTCCTCTTCACGTGTCAGTTAAAAAGGCGTAGTCCTCCCAAAAGAGATGAGTCGATCTGACATGGAGCAAACTCGAGCCCTTCTCATCCTCGATCGTCTAAAGAGGTGCTTCCCTAACCTCAGATCGCCCAGCTTCTTTCGCGATCCCTTTCAAGGTCTCATCCTGACAGTACTCTCTCAACACACGAACGACAGAAACTCTTGGGAGGCCTTTAGAAGGCTCTCCGGCAGGCTACCTATCACTCCAAAGGACTTGTTTGACGCGGACGAGCGGGAGATTCAAGAGGCGATTCGGGTGGCAGGACTGTTCAGAAACAAGTCAAAGATAATGAAGAAGCTTGCTGAAGAGGTCTTGAAGAGATTTGGGGGCGATATCAGATTCGTCTTTGACTTGCCCATGGATGAGGCTAGGAGAACACTCCAGACACTGCCTGGGGTGGGCCCGAAGACTGCTGATGTAGTGCTCCTGTTTCATGGTCGGGTGCCATTGATCCCCATAGACACCCACATCTTCAGAGTCTCGAAGCGCCTTGGGTTTTACAGAGACGATCCAGGTTATGATCACGTGAGGCTCTCTATCGAGCGCCTCTATCCCAAGGAAGAGTACTTGACGGTCCACCTCTCACTCATTAGCCTGGGTAGGGCTTTCTGTAAGGCGAGAAACCCGATTTGCCCGCGGTGTCCGCTTGAAGACTTATGCGACTATCGAATGGAACAGCTTCGGGCAAGGATAAAAGGTGCGCTCTAAGCTTCTTTTGATGAAAATGTCAACAACCGAGCTCCCAGGCGAGGTTCAGACGTTCTTTCCTTACTCTTCTGTCCGACCTTACCAAAGCGATTTCATTAAGGTGATCTACGAGGGCGCCTCGTCTGGGATCTCCGTGTGCTGTGACGCTCCAAACGGTCTTGGCAAGACGATAGGTGTCCTTTCGGCCACACTGCCCATAGCAAGAGAACACGGACTCTCAATCCTCTACGCCACCCGGACGCATAAACAGGCAGATCGCGTGATCGAGGAGCTCAGAGCCATATCCCCCAAGGTGAAGGTGACCGGGGTCTCCCTGCGAGGAAGGCTGGAGATGTGTCTGCACCCAATGATTCTGGGGCGCATCTCCGATCCAAGAGGTGCCATGGATGTGTGCGGGCATCTCAGGGAGCTGGGGAAGTGCCAATACTTTGGAAACCTGACAGCGAACTCTGAGATGAGCCTTAAGCTTCAGGAGTACCTGAAGTCTGAGCCCATCATGGCGTCAGAGGTCTCGGAGCTCTGTCGAAAGGAGAAGCTTTGTCCTTACGAGCTAGCCAAGCTCGTCCTGAACGATGTAGATGTCATCGCATTGAGCTACATCTACCTATTCGAGCCTAACGTGCGAGGCAGTTTTTTTCGATATTTTGCGAGATCGATGAGCGATGCAATAATCGTTCTTGACGAAGCTCATAACCTTCCGGATTTTGCCGCTGGTTTGGCAAGTGATCAGCTCTCCCTCTCCTCGATCGAACAGGCGGAGCAGGAGCTGAGGAAACACGGGTACCCGGAGTCAGCTGTGTTGTGCAGAGCCCTCAAAACGATAATTCAGAGAATCGTCGAGCAGGTCGAGGAGGAACTGTCCGTTCCGCCGAACATTTTGTTGAGGACGTTAAGGAGCGAGCTGGGAAGGGGAGATCTCCTCGCCTTGTTTGTAGAGATGTACGCAGTGGGTGAATCGATTCGGAGGCGGCTACTGTCAGCTGGAAAATACCCTCGGTCCTACGCGCACAGAGTAAGCGAGTTCATGCTGAAGTGGTTGGAGACAGCCGATGATCAGGCGTTCACGCACATAATCTCCAAACCAGCATCAGAGGATCACGCCTCGTCGAGGTTGGAGGTCGTGGCTCTGGACCCCAGACGGATATGCGAGCCCGTTCTGAGGACCGCTTATTGTACGATCAGCGTTTCTGGCACTCTGATGCCCATAGATGCTTACATAAAAGTAGTGGGATTGCCTCGAAAAACAGGTCGCTGTAGCCTGCCTTCACCATTCCCCGAGGATCACATACTGCCCCTCGCGTGTATCGGAGTGACGACGAGCATGGAGAAGAGGAATCCTGAGATGTACAGGAAGATGGTAAGGCGTGTATCTGAAGTCGTCCAGTTCACACCAGCAAATGTTGGAGTCTTTGTCGTTTCTTATGACGTTCTGCAGGGTTTGCTTGATGCTGGTTTGGCAGAGGCGATTGATAAACCTCTGTTCTGTGAGGAGCAGTTCATGTCCTCTCGTAAGAACGATCAGCTTCTGTCTGAGTTCAGATCTCACGCCGAGGCAGGGGGAGCGGTTCTACTCGGGGTTCAAGGCGGTCGAAACAGTGAGGGTGAGGATTATCCAGGCAACGAGATGAACTCCGTGGTGGTGGTTGGCGTTCCCTATGCCCGACCTCTACCCAGAGTAGACGCTCAAGTCAGGTACTACGAGAGGCGCTTTCCGGGGCATGGCCACGAGTACGGCTATATCATCCCAGCCTTAAAGAAGGCGTCACAAGCGGCTGGAAGACCTATTAGAACCCTAGAAGACAGGGGAGCAATAGTTCTACTTGACTACAGGTTTTCGACTGCCTTCTGTCGCAAATATCTTCCAGCATGGGTTAACCGGAACATGAAAGTTCTCCCCGATGAGGACGGAGTCATTGCGGGTGAGTTGATGGCATTCTTCAAACCATTCGATAGGACGTGAGCCAGATCTTGCGGGTCTACGCAGAGAAGGCCTCAGTTACTCCAATTTCTCGACCGTACTTTGTTACCTTTATCCGACCAAACTCAACGGCCGCGATTCTCCCGTTGTAGGACGTGTAGAGTCTAAGTACCCGTCGTGAGAAGTCGATGTCGTGAATAACGCCAAGCCCACAGAACTCATCGTTGCCATCTAGCAGTCCAACCAGCAGGTTTCTCTCGTCGCCTGCTACATTCAAAAACACCTTTTTGTTCATGCTCTGCTTCCAGGCATCCAGCCTCGCTTCGTCTATACCGCTCCTGTCGTCGACGACCAGCGTGAGTGTATTGGAACTCTCTTCACCGTGCACAATCCTGCACTTGAGCTCTTTCTCTAGTTCGCTGATTCTATCAGGCGAAAGTATCTTACCCGAACCCAAGCTTGTAAACCTGAAGTCGGCCCAACTCATGGGTAAAATCCGGAGCTTACCGCCCTTGAGGTACTTTCTATAACCCTGCTCTCGGAGCCTTCTTCTCTCTTCCCGGTCCCGTTTCTTGACAATCTGTGGGGTTTGCACGCGGATTACCCTGTAACCCGCTCCCTCTAGGGGGCCGAGAACGTGCTCCAATTCGCTTCCACTTTGGATTCCGATCACGGCTTTTGGATGAACCGTTTCAACCATCGCAGTCTTAAACCTCGCTGCACTATCTCCCTCAATCCACCCGTCCGTGTTGATGACTGTGAACTTAACATTCGCCGCTTGGACACGCGTATTTAGCTTAGTCAGGGCAGACAGTACACGGTCAGGCAACTCGCTTGGGCTGGTCAGTCCGATAAAACGAATGTCTCTAGTCTTTATCGTAAACGGATCGGTAACATAGCCTGTTATCACAGCCATACCTATTGTAGCAGGTGGACCCAGATCCGCCTGCCCCAAATCTGCATCGACTAACACAGTCCTAAGCTCATGCTTTACTGCGGCGTTAACTAGGAAGGTAGAGAACGTGGTCTTGCCCGAGTCTGTATCCCCCATCACTAGGATCGAGCAAGGACTGTTGTAGCTGACAACCTCTTTTGTTGCAATAACCCATGACTCGGGTATCGTGGTTCCAACAACTTCGTTGGCTCCGGCGTTCTCACCTAGGACAATCTCGAAGGTTGAGGTCTCTGCCACCTCAAATGGTACGGTTCTTCCTCTTCTTATGATGACTCTGGTGTTCTGGCTTAGGGGGGCTCCCAGAATGCTGGATTTTCCAGAGATCAGTCTCACCGATGCTGGGCCGTCTACAAGTAGCGTCCTTCCAGCCTCAACGTTTCTGCCCACGTTAGACGCCTCTTCGTATCATTCTCCCTTTTCGGGTTGAGATCTCGACAGCCGAGTAGATGTCTCTGATCCCTCTTCTTCTGGGTCTTCGGTACATCGATCCTCGTGTTGTGGACATCTCAGGTACCTCTTCTAATACAACATTTTGGGGTAACGATCTGCTTAGGGCTAAGATCAGATCGTCTTGGTTATATCGGGAGTTTGTACCTACTCTGATGACCCTTCGTCGTGCTTCAACATCTCTTAGGAAATGATCGATTGTGGAAAGAGCCTCCTTTACGCCTAAACAGTATCTCGCCTTCCAAATTTTACCATCCGCGACTGCCGCGACGCCGACTCTTTCGCCGGGATCTACTCCGATGATCAATTCGTCGTAAACCTCCTTCCCGCGGGCTGCTTGGATAGCTCTATCCACAACCTCGGCGACCTTCTCATCTGGATCGGTTCCGTCGAAGATCACAACACGTGAATGTTTCACGGATCGAGATTCAGCCCTTGTGGTGATTACCGCTCCCACATAGGCAGGGATTGGATCGGCTACTGTAAGGCTGAGGAACGGAATCTGTCTCTGTCGGAGTTCCATGACGAGTCGAAAGTACGCCCTGCCGTACGTAGGCTTGTCCCCCTTCTTTCCAAAAATCAAGGCGATCTCTGGGTTTTCAGACACTTGTTTTCCCTTGACCAATTTCCGTCATGGGCATACCAAACGGGGAGCTCTCGCCCTGTGGCGTGAAAGCAGTATTCTGCCAGTTTTGGAACAGTCTGCTGGTTGGAGCATCTATCTAATGTTGGGGTCAGCCTATTTGAAAACGATTTTCCCGGCTTCGATCATGACCACCCAGTTGCTTCATGCTCAAACCAAAAGTGAGTCTCACAAAGTGTGGTATCAGGTATATCTGCGAGTGGCAACTCATTACCTTAGGCGTGATAATTGGCGAGGATAACCTCTATACCCACTGGCTGCCGAGCTCTTGACGACATGATGATGGGGGGGTTTCCAATCGGAGATGTTAGTCTAGTCTACGGAGAGGCTGAAACCGGTAAGACCACACTCGCTTTACAGTGTTCAGTGGTGTGCATGAGGGATGGTTTCAAGGTGATCTTCGTCGATGTCGATCACACATTCTCAACATCCAGGCTTTCCCAGATCATGGATTTTGACATCAATCTTCTCTCCCCTTTGATGATCGTCTTCACTCCGGAGGGGTTCGAGGAGCAGAGCAAGCTGGTTGAGAACTTTGACAGGTACATCACAAAGAGTACGCAACTGGTAGTTTTCGACACGATAACAGGACTTTATCGGGAGGAGCGAGGATCCTCCAGAGAGACCTTTGCCCTTAGTAGGGAGCTCAACCGTCAATTGGCATATCTAAGGGAGGTCGCAGAGGTGAGGCAGGTTGCTGTTCTGTTGACCAGCCAAGTCCACGCGGTCCTCGACTCTGGAAAGCCTGGCGAGGGCCAGGTCGAACCTCCCGCGATCCGCGTACTCAACCACTGGTGCAACAACATCCTCAGTCTTAGACCAACCGGGAGGTTTAACGTAAAGGAGGCTGACCTCGAGAAGCTGAGCGGTCGCGAGATCGAGGGATTTAGGTGCTTTTTCAGGCTGGGAAGTCGCGGTCTCGAAGACGCTAGGGAGGCGGTCTGAGATGCAGCTCGAATTCATTTCGGTCCTTTTGGCTGTCTACTCTTTTCTGCCAGCATACGTGGCAAACGCTACGCCGATCCTGTTCGGGGGAGGCACCCCAATCGACTTTGGGCGGAGATACCTAGATGGGAGACCCATATTCGGTTCCCACAAGACCCTCATGGGGTTTGCCTCCGGCCTCCTCTTTGGAACAGCTATGGGCATAGTTCAGGGTGACATCAGGATAGCCCTACTTCTTTCCTTGGGAGCGCTTCTCGGCGATCTAGCCAGTGCGTTTTTCAAGCGGAGGATCGATCAGCCCCCAGGGGCGCCTGTTCCCCTGCTGGATCAACTTAGCTTTGTCGCCGGAGCCTTTCTGCTCAGTTCTATACTCTACGCCCATAGCTTTGAGAGCGTCTTCTGCGTGGTGCTCGTCACACCCCTGATTCACGTAATAATGAACACGTTGGCTTACCTGCTCAAGTTCAAGAAGGAGCCTTGGTAGGCTCACCGCGCGCCCTTTAGTGCCAGAACCCACTCAAGACCTACGAATGAGAAAATGAGCAGGGTCAGTCCGATTAAGAGGAGGATCGCTGCTGTCCTCGGTCTGTACGCGTATCGGGTGCTCCGGTACACGACGAAGCAGCCGAGGGTTCCGATGGTGAGGAGGAAGATGCTCTGCAAGCTCTCGTTCAGGGTCTGTTCCTGCAACCCTGAGTAGAAGAAGACTGGGAATCCCGGGGCTGGGAGCAACGCCATGGGCTTCTCTAGTATATCATAGACGCCCCCGCCGAGCAGGAAGATCGAGAACCCTAAGAATATCAGGACGATGATGGTTGTTGACGGTTTTCCGACTCTTATGCGGAGGAATCGGAGTTCCGCGAGAGCCTTCGAGATTCTGCTACGTCCGAGCCTCTCCCTGATCGAGGATGAACGGCTCAAACAGGAGGTCTCCTCTCTTCCCTCTTCAACAAGTCTCTAGCAACCTCAACCGCCCACATCCCGGTATTGGGATTCTCGGCTATGATCTTGAGGTACTCCCCCCATTCTATGTTCATGGCCCCCCGCCACTCTTTGTATGCCTTGACCAAGTTGTCGTAAGCCGTTCCGTGGAAGTCGCAGTACGAGTTCGACGCTCCCTTACCGCAGATGGGGCAGGTCACTCTTTCACCTTCTGATACTTCGCCTTAGATGGACAATCCGGGTTGAGACAGAGGTTCCACGGACGCTTTTCTCTCGGCTTAACCTCAACCACGGGCCACTGGCAGATCTTACACGACCTCCTAGCCGGCTTGACTCCATATTGATGCTGTGGCAGTGGAAACGCCGCTTTACACGTTCCGTTTCGGAAGTTGGTGCACCCTGCAAACCTCTTCCCCGTCTTTCTGGAGTAGATTATTATCAGGTTTCCCGTTCGGCATACGGGGCATGGTCCGATGACTCTCCTCTCAAGCTGGGCTCTCCTTATAGCCTCGCTTAGGGTCTGTCCGATGGGTGTCTCCTTGTCGCGTAGCTCCTCAAGGATAGGTTTGAGTCGGTTGATCGCTTCGGCTAGAACGTTCTCCCGCGTTTCGGTTCCGGTTTCTATCTTCTCCATTCTCTCCTCCAGTTCCCTAGTGAATGCCACCGAGACTATCCGAGGTGAGTTCTTTTCGAGCGTTTCCGTTACGGTGAAGCCGAGGTCCGTGACCACCATCCTCTCGTCACGGATGTATCCTCTGTCGTAGAGCGTGTCCACTATGGCAGCTCTGGTCGCCTTGGTTCCGATGCCTTCCTCTTCCATCAGTCTTAGGACGCTACTTGGATTGTATCTGGGTGGTGGGGAAACGAATTTGTCCTCTATCGTCACTTGTCCGAAGGGTATCTTCTGCCCTTTCTCCAGTGGTGGTAGGATCACCTCGTCCTCCTTTGCGTAGGGTTGGTACAGCCTTAGCCAACCCTCCTTCAGGATCCGGCGACCGGATAGGTAGAAGGTATATCCGTTAACCTTTATCACTGCCCTCATGCTCTGCCTTAGAGCTGTGTCGCCAAAAACGGCGAGAAATCTCTTCGTTATCAAGTCAAGAAGCTTCTCCTCAGGCGGGCTTAGGGCACTCTGAGGTGTGTTCCCCGTGGGATAGATCGCTGGGTGGGCAGGATCCTCCTTCTTTCCCTCTTGAGGCTTTGGATCTCGTTTCGACAGCACGATCTTCACGAGATCCGCGTACTCCTTTCTCTTGCCCAGCGATCTGAGAATGTCCCTATATCCAATGGCTGGAGGTAGCTTCTGGCTACTGGTGCGCGGGTACGAGATGAGCGCGCCGAGGTACAGTCGTTCGGCGATGTTTAGCGTCCTGCTCGGCGTGTACCCAAAGTGACGATAAGCATCACTCTGCAGGCTTCCCAGATCGAATGGTGTAGGTGGGGCTTGCTGATACTCTCTTACTTGAACATCCTCAACGGTTCCATCCTTCCCCGAGGTCTCCTCAGCGATCCTCCTTGCCAAGTCTATCCTAGGTAGCTTCTCGCTCTCGTAAGCCACGTCGTAGAGAACGTTTCCGATCTCAACCTTTGCCTTCACTTCCCAGAACGGGGTTGGAACAAAGCTCCGAATCTCTTTCTCCCTCTCTGCCAGAAAGCCTAAGGTTGGACCTTGAACCCTGCCCGTGCTCAGGGTGGTATGCCTCCCGCTCCAATGCCTAGCAGCAAGCATCAGAGCACGACTCAGGTTAACTCCCCATAACCAGTCGACCTCATGTCTCGTAAGCCCCGCCTCAACGAGGTTGAAATCGAGGCTTGGTGAGAGGCTCTGGTAAGCATCCTGAATCTCCTTGTCCATCAGTGTGGAGAACTTCATCCTCGCCGCGTTCTTTTCCTTCTCGCCGCACGCGTACTTTAGAATCGTGTACCCTATAGTGCTCCCCTCAATGTCGTAGTCGCAGGCGTTGATCCACCTCTCAGCCTCCTCTGAGAGGCTTGCTATCGTCTCGATGAATGTTCTCAACTGTTTATCTTTACCATTCTCCACGTACTTTGGAACCCATCTGTAGTTGAAAACTGGGTAGTAGTCGCGTCTTCCTCTCTCCTGAACGACTGTGTAAAGGTGACCGAGTGCCGGAACCACGACCACGGTCTCATGCTCGTTTTCAGCTTTGAAGTAAGGGACTCCGTTCATCTCGAGTTTCTGAGCCTTTCCTTTCTGATCGAGAGCCTCGGCGATCCTCCTCGCCGCCTCAGGCTTCTCGGCCACAATCAGTGTCTGTCCATTTCGCCTAGCCGTTCCACTCATTACAAATCCCTTTTAACAATGTTCAATGATTGAATGATACGCAGACGTTTCTGAGTGATATTGAGTAGTTCAAGACAAACCAGTCTGTTATTTAACCTTGTGGCGAGCACTCCATAGACCCCTGAGAAAGCTAAAAATACCCTTCCCGTGTTATCCCCTTCGACGTTGGAGGACGAAGGATGCCGCAGAAGATCTTGTGCGAGGGTTGTCAGGAGACCTTGTATGCAGGCTCGGATCTGAGACCGCCTGAAGAGGTCATCCAACAGTTTAACGGAAAGTGTCCTAGATGCGGCAAGAAACTCGTTTTCACCTCTGACAAGATCGAGATCAAACCAATCGTATAGGTTGATCACGGTGGGGTCTGCTCGGCTCGGGTCTGGTTTAAGGTCTCTTTTCAGCCGGGAGACTCTAGGTCGCTTGGTTCAAAGTCTGAGAGGCTTGCGCCGAAAGGTTTCTAGAGCCACCGCCCTCAGGGCGGCGAGTCTCACGTTCGTGATTCTTATCGCCATCTTGGTTCGAGTCATGCCCATCAATTGGGGGTTTTTCCTCTCAGAGTTCGATCCCTACTTCCACTACGACGTAACAAACTACATCGTCACACACGGGTATCAGTCGTGGTATAGTTGGCATGTTGACGAGAGCTGGTTCCCGTTCGGTCGTGACATATGGTTGACCTCGTTCCCTGGGCTGCCGTTCTCAGCAGCCGCCCTACACTTCTTCCTTAGGGCTATGGGGTTGCAGGTTTCGGTTTTGGACACTTGCATAGTATTTCCGGTCATGATGGGAGTTCTCGGGAGTGTTCTTGCGTACTTCTTGGGGAAGGACGTTGGAGGCAAGGAGGCTGGGTTGTTTTCCGCTCTCTTCTTGGCCTTGAACTCTGCGTACATAGGTCGCACACACCTCGGTTTCTTCGATGATGAGACGATTGGCGTCTTTGGCATGCTCTTGGCGTTCATCTGCTTCCTGCGGTCGCTCCAGCCGGAGAAACCTTGGAAGGTGGTTCTCTCATACGCAACTCTTGCCGGGCTCTCGATGGGCTACATAGCCGCCTCCTGGGGGGCGTCTCGGTACCCGATATCGCTCATAGGAGTCTTCGCGGTTGTCATGCTCATAGTCAAGAGGTACTCTCGTCGTCTGCTGCTGTCATATTCAGTGGTCATGGGAATCTGTATGCTCGTTTCGGTTCAAGTGCCCAAACTTGGCTATCCTTTCCTCACAGAATTCTCAAACCTTGCAGCCTTGGGCGTCTTCCTGCTCATGTGCATAATAGAGGTTTCCAACACGTTTACCACAGCCAGGTCGAAGGCGATCTTCGTTTCCGGTATGGTCGCGGCTATGGCTGCTGGGACGCTATTCCTATGGCATTATGGGTACATTTCTCTTCCCGTCGCGAAGTTCATCTCGGTCCTTAACCCGTTTGAGCGGGTCGGAATGCCACTGGTCGAGTCTGTGCAGGAGCACCGACCGTCCACGTGGAGTACATTCTACTATGAGTTTGGGCTCCTAGTCTTCCTCGCCCCATTGGGTATGTACTTTGCGACCCAGAGACCGACAAACGCGAACCTGTTCATGATAACCTACGCTCTAACAACCCTGTACTTTTCTGCATCGATGGTGCGCTTGGCGATTATCATGGCACCGGCTTTCTGCATCCTTGGAGCCCTCTCAACGGTTGAGATTCTGAAGCCCTTCGTGGATATCGCGATGGTTAAGGTGATATTTCCGCGGAGGAGGATGCGCTCTGCACCCCGGGTCGGGAAAGAGTTCAGCTTGAGCTTCATGTTCACCCTGTTCATCCTGCTCATGTTCTCGCTCAACCGCGCCATAATCAGCGCAGAGGTTCCGGCGACGATAGCCTCGGCGTCTCTACCTGTTCGCCAGTCATACAGCGACTGGCCCGAGACCCTTGCGTGGATGCGCAATAGCCTCCCTGACAATGCGGTAGTCTTCTCTTGGTGGGACTACGGCTACTGGATAACGGTGATGGGGCAAAGGGTATCCTTGGCGGACAACGGTACGATAAACGGTACGCAGATCTCCGTGATTGGTCGAGCCTTCCTCTCGAATGAGACCGCCGCCCTGACGATGATGAAGCCGTACAACGTATCGTACGTGCTTGTCTTCACCACCATGTACCCGGCGATGAGGAGTTCGCAACCTCTCCTGTACGGGGATGAGGTGAAGTGGAGGTGGATGGCGAAGATCGGGGGCATGAACGACACCGCGCTTGAGGACACGTCAGTTGTCCAATATCTCGCGTACTACGTCTGGGGGACTTCGTGGTACAGCAGTTACCCCTTCGCGATTCCGAAATCGTACACAGTCCTTTCGAAGTTGATGTTGTATGGAATGCTGGGCGATCAGGCAGCGCAATACGGGGGTAGTAAACCAGAACACTTCGGGCTGGCTTTCTCTTCATCGAATAAGATGGTCTTTGTTTACAAGGTTACGTACTAGACTCATTCTTATCAGGTTACGAGGTAACAGTTCGGTCTGGGGGTCTTCGATACTTTATGTACCTGTCGTCCGGGGAGAACCTCGCGGGGTGAGGGATGACCGTTTTCACCCCGCACTTCGGGCAGGAATCGGATAGGGTGTAGGCTCTGCACTGGGGGCACTTCCTGAGAAGAAATTTCAAAGACCCTTCTCCTACTTCTCCCTCTTGAAGCTCCCCTCACCGCCGGAGGACTGGATCGTTTTGGTGGCTACTTCGATCGCGTTCTGTAGGATCCTTTCCGCGGTCTTGTAGTTTCTCGCCAAGACCTCGATTCGGTACCTTGGGGAGCCCACGAGATAGATGTCTATGCTGGAGTCTCGGGTTTTCTTGACCGCGTATGCCTTGACTAGGGCGTCTTTGATGATCTCCACACCGTTTCTCTTAGGGCAGGTTAACTCGAGTATGCCTCGAACCTTCACCCTTGGAATCTTGATCTTCTCCAGCACTACCTCGTTCAGGGCTTTGGCCGAGCCCTCGGGTATGCCCATCTTGACCAAGGTCTCCTCCCCCCTATCCGCGATTTCCTCGAGTCCGTCGTATATATTTCCGAAGCGTTCCTCGATCTTGGCGCCGACTTTCTCATAAATCTCGGAGGGAGGTAGCCCCACCTTCTCGCCCACGATCTTCATTATGAGATCGGCCCTGCGGTTCTTCTTCCACTCCAGAATCTTCTCCTTCTTCTCCCTGCCAGTTACGCGCCTTAGGGATAGGTCGACGTGACCCTTTTCCAAGTCTACGCGGAGAACCTTGAGCACGACCTTCTGTCTCTCCCTGACGTGGTCCCGGATGTTCTTTACCCACGATGAGGACAGCTCGGAGATATGAAGAAGCCCCTCTTTCCCATCGAACTCATCCAGCGTCACGTACGCTCCGTAGGGCTGTATCTTGGAGACCGTGGCAACAACCAGATCTCCCACCTCAGGCCACTCGGGCTTCTTTCGAACCAACTCCTTCCCCTTCCCTCAAGGCGTTGGAGGGTTACGCTTTCAGCTTGCTCTACTCAAGCACCCCGACGATCTCCCCGCGGACTCTTGCCTTGCCCCCGCGAGGATCTGCCAGTGAAGTCCCACACACGTTGCAACGTACTGTGACAGAGATGTTACCGAAGACGATTTGCTCGTTCCCACAGTCAGGGCACTTCACTCTTAGAAACCGGCTTCTCGGCTGTGGAATGAGGTCTTCCCACTTGGACAAGGTGATTTCCCTACGCTTCGATCTCAAGCTTTCGGATTCTGATTCCCGGCTTCTGGATGGTGTACCCGCAGGTCTTGCACTTGAGCTTCAGGGACTCCTTCTTAGATGTCTTCGCCGTCTTCCTCTGCCTCGGATCTTTCTGCCCCCCGTATCCCTTGTCCTTCCTCTCATGCTTTCGATTTCCCTCAGCGAGCCGTCTATCTCTCCCCTTCTTGTACAGGCTTATGCTAAACTCGCTGTGTGTCTTGCACTTGGGGCAGTACGTTCTCCGCGTCTTTGGAATCTTCATATCTCTACCCTTACCGCCACACCCTGTTTGACAAGCATCTCCGCGTTCTCTGCCGGTATCGATGCGATATCCTCCGGCTTGAAGGGGCCGTAGACGTTCATGTCTATACCGGCGATGGCTGGTATCTCTCGCAGGAAACGAATTAATATTCTTTTTGGCTTTTGAACGGTCTCCACCTCGAGGCTTGGGGCTCTGCCCTCGACTATGTCCTTGAGGATCTTGTCGTAGCCCTCCGCGGAGTCCGTCAGTCCTAGATACAGTTTTTCTTCCTCATCGGTGAGGCTATCCGTGGAGATCAGTCTTTTTTCTGCAGCGCTCATCAGGATCTTCCGCTCTCTCAGTCTGATGAGGTCCGATGCCAAGTGCTTGGCGTACTCCATCTCGGTTGAGACGAGGCTCGCTCTGAGGGTCTTCTCATCAAGCATCCTAACCTCCTCTTTGAGGGCTTTAATGTACTGACTCGCATCCCTGTAGAACCCCTTAGGCAGACGCTGGAGTTCGCCTACAGCCTTCTCGGCTTTCCACGCGTTGAAGAGGTCTCCGTACAACTTCTCACTCCGCAGGAGCCGCTACTCTCTTGCACAGGAGGAAGACCGCTACTGCCGTGGGTAGCTTCACGGTCTCGTTTCGATACGGTCCATAGACCTGCTCCCCCAGTCTGATCTGCTGCGCTTCGTTGATGTGGATGGTCATTGTGCCGCTTTTGAACGCGACGGCGTCCCGGAGGGGGTCGAAGTCTTTGAGCCTGTCCGCGTCTATTCTCGTCTTCTTGAGTCCGGTCTTGCCATGGAGGGTCTCTGGCATCCGGATTAGGCGGTGTATGTCGGTTGTCACGACAGTGTCTATAGCCACGGTCTCTCTTTTGATTGCGTGTTTCACTATTCCCTGCCAAACCTCTGTCCCGATTCTGCTGAAGGCTCTCCATGGAGGCATCTTCCCCTGGGGTCTGACGAGGATCTCTCGATGGCTTAGGATCTTATCGGCAGTCCCCCTTCTCACCCCGATAGCTTCGAACTGTTCTGCGTTTGACTCTGTGATGAACTCGAAGACTCCATGCGCTAGCCTTCCCCTCCAGCCGAGGTCGTGGACAGCTGGGCCAGCCACCTCATGCACCCTTGCCGAGCCCCTATCGTACACTCCGTGCATTTCTAGGTCTAATCCCATTCCGAGCAGGTAGTCGGTTATCTCTTTTCTTGCCAACTGGTCGAGGCTTCTGGTCACCTCGCTCTCCACGTGAATATGATATCCCCTCTGACCGGAGAAGCAGACCTCAACCTCTTCGTTCGAGAACCCAAAGTCGCTCATGAGGAAGTCTAACAGCTTCAGGGCCTCAGACTTGGCAGCCTCTAGGCAGTTTTTACAAGGCCAGGTTTCATCCTCGAACTTGTTCCACCCGCACTGGAGGCACTTCTCCGGCTTCGCTCCCACGCCAGTCGCGCCGCAAGCTTGACACCTCCAGAGGTCGTGCTGGGCTTTGCATTGTGTCGGAATGTGGTCAGCGTCGATATCGAAGATGAGGTCGGCGCCAAGCCATCCCTTCCTCTCCATCGCCTCTTCGGGCTTTTCGTAGTAAGCGCTGGAGTAGTAGATGTCCGATGGCGTGTTTGTCTCCATGAACCTTCTAATCTCAGTGGGCTCAGAGAAGCCCTTGTGCCTAACCATAATACCCCCCTTGAACATCAGAAACCCGAACTCTCTCTTCCGAAACTCGCTCGGCAGCGGGATCAGGCTCGAGTTCTCACGATAGTAGTCGGCGAACTTCTCTTGAACAATCCTAATCGAATCCTTGATCACTTCGATCAACTACTGCTGAGTTCTTATCTGCCTTAGCTTGACTTTGTAGTAGGAGAGCGGGTGGCGTATCTTCTTACAGATTTCGTCCTCTCCCGGGCAGATTCCGTGAGTTCGGAGGGTGTTGCAGTTGGGAGGAGTGTACCTAGTCCCTCCGCCCCTCAAGCCGGCTATGTGCTCCACTTGATACCTAGTCTTCTTCTCGTCGAAGTCTGTGGCGTCGGAGAACATCTTCACGACAGTCTCCGGGTCCACCCCAATCCGTAGAAGGAAAGAGGTTAGCGCGAACCGACCTATGTGGGAGATGTTTTGACCAGCCATGACCAAGTCGTGGATGTGCCTGATGCAGGGAGGATACGCAGCTGTGACGGCTGTGGTTGGGAGCTCATCCCCGCGGATCTTCTCCCTTCTCTTCGCGTTTAACTGCTTAAGGCGCTCCTCTCTATAGGCAAGAAGCGGGGATAGGGTTGGCCTCTTTGCCGCCTCAAGCCTTCTGTAAACGTGTCTGTTTATCTCCTCCGAGAGAAGTCTGGCGACCTCGTCCCTCTTCAGGTAGACCTCTCCGCGAGAGACTAGGCGATTCACCAGCTTCCAAGAGCTGTCGTGGAAAGCTACAGCGTTCTTCAGATAGTCGTCAAGCCTCAGGGTGAAGTCGTAGACTTGCCCAGCAACAAAGGAGGTGGGCTTGATCTTCCAGTTGAAAGCCTTCTCGGCTATTCTTACTAGTCTCTCGTCGCGAACTTCGTTCCTAAGCAGGTTGTAGGCGCGCTTGCTCTCTGCGAGTGCGTATCTCCGCTTTAGGAAGGGGTCATCGATTGAGGCTACGAGAACCATTGCCAGGGGAAACGAGAGGATCTCAACATCATAGTTGAGAGGGCTGCTCCATCCCACGACCCCGTCTATGAGCGCCTCCTCAACTCTTCTTTCAGCCCGATCAATAACGGGTAAGTAGTCTTGGCTGGCGAAGTCATCGATCTCAACTCCCAAGCTGTTCACGTACTCGACCGCTTCGGGAGTGAACGGGTACCGAGCAAGATCAGCCTTGGACGATAACATGGTCTTCTTTCTTAACAGATAGAAGAAGTAGCCCGACTAAAATGGGTTGTTTATTCGGTCTCGATCCTGGGCGCGAGGAAGTACTCAAGCTTGCCGCCTTGAGGGAGTTCGAAGCTGAGCTTCACGGGCATGTCGGTGGAAAACTCGATGGTGACCACGTCAGATGTGTTCGAAGCGGCTTTCACGATCTCGGACAGATACGTCAGGCTGTAGGTTGCCTTCGCCTCCTCCTTGACATCCAAGCCGATCAGAGACTCGCTTCCCTTGGGTATCTCCACGTTCACGCTTCCCATGTCGCCCACAGACTTCATGACGAACTGTTCTTGGCTCATCTGCAGGCTCACGTGGTCGCTCACGGTTGAGACGTCATCCATCGCGTTCCTTAGGCTACCTGTCGTGACCCTTGCCTTGGCGTTGAATGTTATCTTTGGTGTGGGCACCTCCTCTCCCGCGGTCTCCAGTGTTGGCATGCTGAAGGTTCTGATGTATCTCCCCCGAAGCTGGACGTTCAGGCGAGCGGTCCTCTCGTCTAGCGAAAGCTCGACCGATTCATCGCTCTCAACCCTCTTCATAACCTTGAGCATCTCGCTTACATTGATGCACAGCCTTCCTCGTTGCGTGCACGTGTACTCGTCGAACACAGTCTTAGGCCACTCGAAGTCGACCATGGCTACGTGTGACGGGTCCATAGCCCGAAGCTTGATGCCCTCGGGGGTTGTCTCGAAGCAAGCCTCGTCGATCAGGGTTGAGATCGCGGTGATCATGTCCTTCCAAAGTCTGGATGAGGCTATCTTCAGTCGGAAGGCGCCCGGTTTTCTTTCTTGTTGCGAAGCGCTCACGCGATTCTTCCTCCCGCTAAGGTGTGATTCAGGTGGATTCTCGTGCCTTAAACCTTCCTCCAATTACTTCTGATCAGACCAATAAAACGTCCACTCTGATCGGGGGGATCGAGTCATCCGGAAACTTTTCGACAGGTTGCAGTGAGGCTGAGGCACCCTGCTGGGAGATCACGTCCTGCCGGCGCGGCTTTGGAGGAGAAGAATAGCTTGGGCTAGGTTTCCACCTGTCTCCTCCAGCGCGCGTTTAGCCTCTTCTAGGCTGGCGTTGGCCTGCTGCGCCACCAGTTGGGCGTCCTCCTCAGCCACCGCTGGCTTCTGGGGGGGAGGCGGTGCCTCAGGGGCTCGCTCGGTCGGCTGCCCTACGACCTGAAAGATCTGCTGTCCTCGCATGTTCAGGACAGCCACGGAGGGTCTCTCTATGGTGATCTCCCTATCCGGGGTCTTGATGATCACCTGCTGGACATCCGGTATTTCCGAGACCTTCATGCCCATCTGCTGCATCATTCTCCTAGCCTGCCGGGCGTCAACTCGTCTCAAGCTCTTCCCTCCGCGGCGCCTCTTCTGGTCTTTACGGCAACACCCCTCTTGAATGCTAACATCTCTTTTCCCGTTAATAACGCCTTACCGACGGCTACAACCATGTCTGAGCCGTCCGTGACGATGACCTCGTTCCCCGGACGGATCGTCTGGTCAGCGCTGATGATGTGTTTTGCGAAGACGTTTCCTCCACCAACAATGAACTCTCTGACATCATCCCTAACCACAACTCTTAGGTGCGGTGGGCTGATTGCCTCTGCAACCCGTCTGGCCCCAGGGACCGTGAGAGCTAGCAGACCGTCGGTCGGTCTGAGCGTCGCTAGGAGATCCCTATCCAACCGAACAAGCCGAACCCTGCCCGTGGACCTAGAATGTGTGATCGTTACGTTGTCAGGGAATAGAATCTCCCCAACGCCATGTCCGAACTGATAGTTCGCGACACTCCTGACCTTCAAGAGGTCGCTCGTCAAGCCTGTTTTTTGAACCAATCTCGCAGCGAACCCCGCTACCTCGACAAGATAAAAAGAAACGACGATAATAAACGATTGATCTCCTAGGCGGTGGGGTGGGAGCCTTGCAGTGCGAGGTCTGTGGACAGGAGATATGGGGCAAGCCTCACAGGACTATGATCGAAGGTGCCATGCTTTACACGTGCGATGAGTGCGCAAAACTTGGCTCTAGAAGCTGGGTGTCAGAGCCTAAGCTCGGATCGGTGCCGTTGAGGGGGCGGGTCACAGCGCCCCGAAGGGTCTTCGTGCAGAGGAGAGGTAGGTTTGACGTATCCGAGGATGTTGAGTTGGCTGAGAACCTCGCCCAAGTCGTGAGGCAGGCGAGAGAGAGGGCTGGGCTGACGCACGAGGAGCTGGGGAAGAGGATTAACGAGAGGGTTTCGGTTCTGCAGAGGGTCGAGACCGGTAAGTTCCAACCCGATAACGCCCTCGCTAGGAAGCTTGAGCACGCACTCGGCGTGAAGATTCTAGTCTCTGCCTCGGTCCCCGTGGTAACCGATCAGCCTGTGGTCAAACAACCCCCTGAGCCGACTCTGGGAGATGTGGTTAGCATAAAGAAGAGGAAGTCCGGGGGCTCAGGCTAGACGCGCGCTGTCACGGTGCGGAGGGGACCGCGTGGCGAGGCTGGAAGCCTTGACGAGCTGAATAGCCTAGCTGAAGCCGCGGGATACGCGGTAGTCGGGTCACTCGAGCAGGTTGGAGGACCTGACTCCCGTTACCTGATCGGCAGGGGCAAGGCTGAGGAACTCAACCACCTCGTCAGGAGCCTTGAGGCTGAGCGAGTCATCTTCGATAATGAGCTGAGACCGATTCAAGCGTACAACTTGGCGAAGCTGACTGGCGTGGAGGTCATTGACCGCCTCCAGCTGATACTGCAGATATTCTCCCGACGGGCGTCTACTAGAGAGGCAGAGCTCCAGATCAGGCTAGCCGAGCTACGATACGAGCTGCCACGGGCGAGAGAGCGGGTCAGGCTGGCTAGGCTGGGAGAGCAGCCCGGTTTTCTGGGTCTGGGAAGGTATGAGGTGGATGTCTACTTCGACGCGATAAGGCATCAGATGGCTTACATCAGATCCGAACTCAAGGATATACGAGCTAAGCGGACGCTGCATCGGTCCCGTCGTAGGGAGCTCGGTTTCCCACTCGTCTCCCTAGCCGGGTACACGAACTCGGGGAAGAGCACCCTCTTCAACAGGCTGACCCGAGAGAGCGTGCCCGTGAGCATGGGGCTCTTCACAACCCTCTCCACAACGACCCGAGCCGTCAGCTTCGACGGCAGGAAGGCGCTACTCACGGACACGGTTGGCTTCATCGACAGGCTCCCGCTCATCCTAGTCGAGGCCTTCCACTCCACCCTCGAGGAGACGATTCTCGCCGACTCGATACTGCTCATTCTGGACGTGAGCGAAGCTCCATCAGAGGTAGAGAGAAAGCTGTCTTGTTGCATCGATACCATCAACCAGATCGGGGCTGGAGGTGTTCCCATAACCACGGCACTGAACAAGGTCGACCTTCTGACAAACGGGGAGTTGGAGGATCTTGTTCGGAGGCTCGGAGGGGTCGTCCCCAATCCCGTTCCAATATCGGCGTTGAGAGGAATCAACATAGACAGCCTGAGGGAGACCGTCTCAAGACAACTTGGGGACTACGTCAAAGCGATCTTAGTTCTACCATCCGACTACAGATCCATGTCGCTCCTATCCCAGCTTCACGATCAGGCGAACGTTCTTGGCGTGGAGTACAAGGAAAAGACTGTTGAGGTGAGACTGGAGGGCTTAGCACCGTACATGGCGGTGATCATGGAGCGGGTTAAGGAACTTGGGGGGGAGGTCTTAGAGTGGTCGATGGAAAGCCCCGGATAGTCGTCCTCAGGCTCGGTAGCAGACCGTTCAGGGACCAGCGGGTCAACACTCACTGCGCGCTCGTCGCCCGCGCGTTCATGGCTGACGGGATCGTCTTCGGCTTCGACGACAGCAAGCTCAGGCGCACGATCATGGAGGTGGTTGAAAGGTTCGGAGGAGAGTTCTCCGTAGAGAGCCGGAAGGACTGGGTAGAGTTCATCCAAGACTGGCTGAAGGGAGGCGGGGAGGTCGTTCACCTCACCTGCTACGGTCTCAGACTGCCAGATGTCATAGAAGAGATCAGATCCTCTCTCAAAGACAAGCTGATCATTATCGGGGGACCCAAGGTTCCGTCTGAGATCTACCAGCTGGCAACGTACAACGTCTCGGTCACGTCTCAACCTCACTCGGAGATCGCCGCTCTAGCGGTCTTTCTCGACCACCTCCATCAAGGTCAGGAGTTCCGTAAATCCCTCCCCGGAGGAAAGTACAGAATTTTGCCCTCAGCAAGGGGCAAGAAAGTAGTCAAGGCTGAGGAATGAGCGGATGCAGGATCATCCAGAGAGGGACTTCAACCAAGACTGCTGATCCTTGAGCCCACTCGGCTGGGGATTCCTTATAAAGCCTATCAGCCCCCCAATACTCTCAACAGTATTTAAGCGGTTCATCGACTGCCGGTGAGGATCATGGTCACGACGACAGAGAAGGTTCCCCTGAGAGCTGAGGCGCTCAGAATCCTTCGAGAGGCTGGCTGCTCCCGGGACGTGATCGCCCACTGCAAAGCCGTCGCAGCCCTAGCGGTCAGGATAGCGGAGAACTGCCAGGTGAGAGGTCTGGAGGTCAACCTCGAACTGGTTGAGGCAGGAGCTCTGCTACACGACGTGGGCAGAGCATTCACCCATGGAATAGACCACGCCATAGTCGGCGCCAAACTCGCGGAATCCCGCGACCTGTCACCATCCGTCATTCGTATAATTGAGCGACACATGGGAGCGGGGATAACCGCGGACGAGGCGGTGAAGCTTGGTCTGCCAAACATGAGCTTAGTGCCTGAGACGCTTGAGGAGAAGATCGTATCCTACGCCGACAAGAGGGTTGAGGGCAGGCACTACGTGGAGATCGAGGAGACAATCCAGAAGTTCGCGGATGAACTCGGACCGCAACACCCTGCCATCCAGAGGCTGAGGGCGCTTCACGGCGAGTTCTCCTCTCTCGTCGAGGAACAGTAGATCGAGTTGCAAAAGCTAGGACTCTCCGAGAGGATATATGGTCCCTACACGAGCTCCGCACTCGCTGACCTTCAAAAACACCTGAGCTACTTGCTAAAGGGTTTGAAAGCCGAGGTTAAGGTCGCCGAGGTCACGAGCAAGGGATGGGTTGTTGTAGAGATTTCAGGAGAGGATGAAGGGGTTGCGGTCACGTATCTGAGCCAGCAACTCGGTCGGGCTCCGTCTGATCTGAATGAACTCAGCCCGGAGAGTCTTGTCAGAGGCAGGGTGGCTGATTCAGGAAAGATCGGGTACGGACTGTACGTGGACTTTGGCGTCCGAGACACTGACGCTCTGATCCCCCTTCACGCCCTTCGAGCACAGCTTGCGAAGGGCAAAACTCTATCGGTACGCAAACTGATCGAGCTGTACTGTCTCCATGACAACCTCCCTCTAGAAATACGCATAACAGACCTGAAGTTGGAGCAGGGGGAGGTTTCGGCCGAGATCTCTGGAGGTCAAATGCTGAGGTTCCAGTCTTGGATTGATTCGATGCTTGAGAGACTACTCATCTTGGGAGTACCAGAGAACCAGATAAGAAGCGCTTTGCGCAAGACCCGTCACGAACGCGACATCGTGAGGATCGAGTACCTCGGTTTCCTTGAGCACTCAGTCGTCTGTAAGATCGGAACCCAAGCCCCGGGGCTGATAGCCGCCCTAGGTCCACTCCTCACCAGAGTGCCGATGTACGCGTTCAACCCCAAAAAGGTGAGGAGCACAATCGAAGTCGCCGACAACTGAGTCTGAACGTCATTTCTGCAACTCGACCTGCCCTACTTTCTTATGCCACCTATTGAGGTGAAGTAGCACAAGTGGGGCTCCCTACACTCCAGTTGCGTTGAATCATCCTCTATTAACTAAGCTTTGACTTCATACCGCTGGAAGGCTAGCGGGGTGTCCAGAGAGCCAGCCTCGCCTTCTTGGTCATCTCCTTGGCTAGATCCTCGATTGGACCGTGTTTGATGCACCGGGCCATGCAGTGCTTTACACACGCTGGTTCCAAGCCTTTCCTTGTACGGCTCACGCACAGGCTGCAATTCTCGGTGGGAAGGGGGATGAAGGAGAGGTATGGTCTGCCGTTGGGCAGCATTTGGACCATTTCGATTACCTGTATCCCCACGATCTCCTTTGGTCTATGGTACTCTTGGGCACAGGCTACCTGACACGTGAAACACCCGGTGCAATACTCGTAGTCTATTAGGAGACCGTATTTGACCCCCTTATTCATGGTTGGCATCATCCTCCAAAACCTTGTAGACTTTACAGAGCGTGTGCTTAATCGGTGCTCCTAGACCGTCCTTTCCTTGGTACCCCATGGGAATGAGCTGGCTCACATTCGATTTCCAGACGTCAAAGAGGGTTGGCTCTGCACCTTTGCTCTCGGGGAACCACCAGCCGTGCTCCGCCATCACCATCCATTCAGGCACCACAGGGGTGACTTTTGCCTTGAACCTGCATCTTCCAAACCAATTCTCGACCCAGACCCACTCCCCGCTAGTGATCTCCAACGACCTAGCCGTCTCGGGATGAATCTCAACAAGGGGATGTGGATGGATCTGCCTCAACCAAGGGATATTCCTGTGTTCCGAATGGAAGTAGACCGGAGACCGTCTTCCAGTGGATAAGATCAGGGGGTACTCCTTCGCCAGCTCTGGTTGACTGATTGGGGTGAATGGGGGCTCCTCGTAGTGGGGCAGAGGCTCCAGCCCCCACTCCTCACGGAGGGAAGAGTATAGCTCGATCTTTCCGGATGGGGTTTGGAATCCAGGTTTTCCATCCTTTCGTAGCAACCCCCTCTCAAATCTGTGATACGGGGCGCTAGGGTGGCCTTCTGGGGGTATAGCCCAGCCGCCCTTCTCCTGTAGCTGACGAAAGGTCATGCCAGACGGCTTCAGGATATCATCGAAAAGATCGTGGATCGTTTCCCATTCGAAATCCGGGTCAAATCTCTTCGCCAACTCGAAGTTTATCTCCACGTCTGGTCTGCACTCGCTCACGGTCATTACCTTGTTTATGGTCTGAAGGGGCACCCACCAGCTTCTGACCCCGTCCTTTTCTAGGAAGGTCGCCGACGGCAGGACGATGTCGGCCAGCTGGGTGCTGGGAGTATGAAACAGATCGACGGCGACTACGAATTCGAGCTTCTTGATGGCTTCCACCCATCTTCTGGGGTCCATGCCTATGCCCCCAATGATATTGCATGCCTGCATCCACATGCCCTTGATGGGGTAGGGGTCTCCTGAGAATATCTGTTCAAGAACTAGGTCTGTCTGGGCCCTCCAGATGAATCTGTTCAAGGGTCCGTACCGGTCCGCTCCGATTCTTTTCTTGTCAACTTCCTTGGACTTTAGCTTGATCACTCCTTCTGCCCCGGGGAGAGCATACGCGACCGCGTCGAAGGCATAGCGGGAGATCACGTTCCCGCCTGGTACGTCCAAGTTTCCGGTTAGGCACCAGAGACAGGCTATTGCCTGGGCTGTGGGGGTAATTGCAGGGGTCATATCAATGGGCACCCCCCAGTGTACAGATGCCGGTTTGCTCTTTGCGTACAGGATCGCTGCGTCCCTGATGTCTTTCTCCGGGACCAAGGTGATCTCTGCCACTCGCTTAGGGGGATACTTGTTCACTTCCTCGCAAAACGCATCCCAGACGGTCCTAGTCTGCACCAGAGTTCCGTCTTTGAGGCTGACTTCGAAATGTCCTGTTAGTGCCAGCTTCGCCTTCGGTGACTTGTACGCAGCTTCATCCGAGTCCCAGACGACCGGCCTCTCATTTTCGGTGTCCCAGACAACAAAGTTGCTCTGAGATCCGCCATCAACCAGGTCGCTCTCCCGAAGCAGTTTCCCGGTATCGCTTCGAACGAGATGATGCGCGTTGGTCCATTTTTCGACGAAGCCTTCATCGTATAGCCCCTCGCTGATTATGACGTTGAGGAAGCCCATCGCCAGGGCGCCATCCGTTCCCGGTCTTAGTCTGAGCCATTTCGTAGCCCTTGAGGCAAACCACGATAACCTGGGGTCGACGGCGATGATTTTCGAGCCTCTTTTCATGAGGTCGATTATCCAGTGACCGAATATGTTGTCTGGGCACGTGGCGGGGATGTCGTAGCCCCAGACCACGATGCACTCGGGGGTTTTGTACCTCGGGCTTTCGTAGCGGTCAGCCAGCCACTGACCAGCGTCGATCACACAGTAATCTCCTTGGATTGTCTCCACAGCTGATATTCTTGGACTGTAGCAGGCAATCCCGCTCAGGCTGAACATCACGTTGGGACTGCCATAGGCGTAGGCGAGCATGCATATCCAAGGTCCGATATCCCTGCCGGTTCCCATAGAGAAGATGAAGCTCTCTGGACCATACTCCCTGCGTATCTTCTTCATTTTTCTCTCTATGAGGTTGAAAGCCTCATCCCATGAGATCTCCTCCCACTTTCCTTCGCCCCGTTCTCCAATACGTTTCAGTGGACGTGTGAGGCGGTCTGGATGATGCACGTACTGGGTCATTGCAAGGGCTCTTGCACAAAGGCGACCCTGATTCCAAGGGTGTTCTGGATCACCTTCGATTTTGACCAGCTTGCCGTCCTCAACGTACACCAGCACTCCGCAGCCGCCATGGCAGCCGGGTCCAGCGGACCAAGTTGTAGTACGAAAAATCTTCACGTTCCCTCGGCTCATTACTAAACTCCCCCTTTTCGGACATCTCTTTCAGAGGCACACGTGGTGAGAAACTTGGTTCTCATCCGCCTCTCATACTGAGACCCATCTTGAGCAGCTTGGCTACCTCGGCGACGCGCCTTCCAACGCCTCTCGAGGATTTGAAGCCCAGTTCGTCGTCCATGACCGCGTTTACTATCCTGCTTCTCTTCGGGTAGGTTACCCCGCTACCGCCGTAGTAGCAGCCAGGAGTATCCTCTGGACCAGTGCCAACGATTATCATGTCGTGTACCAGGAAGAAGTGGTGGATCATCTGAATCGCCGTTTCTTGACCGCCATTCCGATTATAGCCCACCACTATCGCGCCACCCACCTTGTTCGTCAGTTTCCCACCAAGATTCTTCGTATACCTGACTAATGGCTCGGTTCTGTCTATCATGGTTTTGAGTTGACCTGAGATTCCACCGTAGTAGACTGGACTTCCGAGGATTAGGCCGTCAGCCTCGATGAGCTTTGGATAAACCGTCCTCATGTCGTCGTCATGGGTTGGACACGGGCGTTCAAACGTCCCTTCTTCAAAGCACCTGAAGCATGCACTGCAGGGATTGATCTTCAATCTACCAATATGGAGGAGATTTGTCTCGACATTGTCAATTGTTTCGGCTGATTTCAAAGCTTCCTTGACGAGTATCTCGGTGTTTCCATGCCTCGGACTGCCGACTATGCCGAGAACCTTCACAGACTCAATGTCGCTCTTCAAATCCCTCAACTCTTGTCAGGGGTAACTGCATATTTCGTTTCATTGAAAGTGAATACAAAATAATTGTGATGACTCTGGGAGAATTGGCGGGCCGGGGAGCATCGCCAAGCTACTCGAACAGCCAATCAGTAATATTCCATCAACCTCAGAAAACCACGAAACGAGTCTTTTCTAAAAAATTAGTGAGCCAGGCGGTATTCAGACCAAAATGGGTTTAAGTCCAAAACCAAATAAGTGATCAAACTGAAGCTTCCGTTGGTGATCAATATTTATTTGACATATCTACCTAATGAGAGTTGATAGTGATGGGTGATACTGTACCGCTTTATCTTGGCTCTTGGAAAGGAAGAATCCTTGAAGCAATTGCTGTACGGAACATACGTGATTGGAGGGGTCTCCTAACCTACACCCAATTAACACGAGAGAATCTAAACACAGCCCTTTCTGAACTTTATGAAGTAGGATTAATATCCAAGAATGATGAGGGACTTTACTGGATTGAAAACAAATATGTTTATAGTCAATATCGTTCTTATTTCGACAATGCTTCCCAAACCACAGAGCCCCTGATCCAACATGAAGACAAGAAGATTCTCGATGTTCGGAAAACAGTACCCAAAGAAGATGATATTTCGAAATGGGTTACTAAGTGGAGAGATTTTAAGAACCTAACATTTTCGTTAGATGCACGCCACTTCTTTTTGGAGGGAACATATATTGATGACCTTTCAAAAGATCTTATCAGGCAAGCTAAAAAGGAGGTATTATTGGTTAATCCATACATTGAACAATGTCATCTAAGTAATACTCTCATTGATGCCACAGAAAACAATGTGAACGTTATCGCTATCACTCGTCCAATCTATGAAGAAGACAAATACAAAGACGAGAAAGAGGCTTATCACGAAAGTCTGAAGAAGAGAAGAATACAGATTTATTATGATCGTCGCATCCACGCCAAGTTACTTGTTATAGATCAACGGATCGCCATCATTTCATCCATGAACTTCATTGTCTCCTCAACTGGAGGATCCTCATGGGAAGCAGGCATGATATCCATCGACGAATCCATAGTAAACTCAGTCCACAAAACCATTCATCAACTTCTCACAAGATTAAAAAGGGAGAGTTAGTTAGCTAATGTTAAATGTCATATACTTAATGAAATAGCTGTTGATTCTGGTGATTTTAGTGCCAAAAATTGAGGAGATAGAGGGAATAGGCCCAGCTTACGCCGAGAAACTGATTGGAGCGGGAATTAAAACAACTGATGATCTTCTTGAAGCCGGTTCAACACCCAAAGGACGAAAAAACCTTGCAAAGAATACAGGAATCTCAGGAAAGTTGATTCTCGAATGGGTAAACCTGGCTGACCTCTTCAGGATTAAAGGGGTTGGAGAGGAGTACTCCGATCTTCTAGAAGAGGCTGGAGTTGATACTGTAGTTGAACTCTCAAAAAGGGTGGCGGATAACCTCCACGCAAAGATGCTTGAAGTCAATGAGGAGAAGAAACTCGTTCGAAGGCCACCAACGTTAAACGAAGTCAAACAGTGGATTGAACAAGCAAAGAAGCTTCCAAGAAAGGTTGAATATTAGACTGCTTCCACATTCTCTTTTTCTAGGGCGCGCTGACCGCGCGTTTTTCGGGTTTTCTCGAAAACTCCGGAAATGGTTTCTTTTCGCTGAAGTCTGGTGGGCCGGGTGGGACTCGAACCCACGATCACTGCCTCGTAAGGGCAGTATCCATAACCACTAGACCACCGGCCCATGCATACTAGCGTTGGCAGGTTTTGAGTTCGTGACGCCATTATAATAGGGTTCGGGTGATTGGGTGCGCTTGGCTCTAGCTGTAGAACTGCTTCAGCACGTCGTCCCGTTCCATAGTTCGCGAGCAGTAGTGGCATCTCAGCCTGATCGGGTGCTCGCTCTCAACGAAGAACATCGGTTGGACTGGCTCTTGGCTGTTGGAGACGCACGTCGGGCTGACACATCTGAGTATCCCGCGGATGACCTTCGGCAGCTTCACCTTCTGCTTCTCGACCACGACGTAGTCGCGTATTATGTTGATGGTGGCTCTCGGCGCGAGGAGGGCGATCTTGTCGACCTCTTCGGGGTTTAGCTCTCTCCCCTCGATCTTCACGATGTCTTTCCGTCCTAACGTGTGGCTTGGGACGTTTATGACGGCGCTGACCACGTTGCCCTCGCGTCCGTCGATTCCCAGCATCTTGAGGACGACCAGCGCGTGTCCTGCGGTGATGTGGTCGATGACGGTTCCCTCCCTGATCTTCCTTACCCTTAGCTCCTCCTCGGACAAGTCTGGTTCACCTAGCTACTTCGCGGGGTCAACCGCCATCTTGGGTTCTGGGGATAAAAGCGTTGTTGGATGGGTGTGAGAGGGTCCCAGAGACGGGAAGAGCCGACAAGCTTTAGAGCAGTAGAGCTTTCACCACTTCTGAGAAGTGGAGGGAGTGAGCATGCGCGAGGTGAGCCTTGAGGGGAGGGACATAATCTCGGTCAAGGACTTCACGCGGGAGGAGGTTGAGCACGTCCTGGAGGTGGCGGACGTGATGGTTCCTCTCGCTAGGAAGGGCTCGGACCTCCTTCACGGGATGATCCTCACCACCGCGTTCTTCGAGCCAAGCACCCGGACCAGGCTGAGCTTCGAGGCTGCCATGCACAAGCTCGGTGGCGCCGTTGTGGGCTTCGCCGATCCCGCGGGCACCTCAGCCCAGAAGGGTGAGAACTTGGCTGACACGATCAGAGTTCTGGAGAACTACTCTGACGTGATCATCCTGAGGCATCCGTTGGAGGGGGCGGCTAGGCTCGCCGCCGAGTTCTCAGCTGTGCCCGTGATCAACGCCGGGTCCGGCTCCGAGGAGCATCCCACCCAAGCGCTACTTGACCTGTACACGATCAAGCAGGAGAAGGGCAAAATCGACGGGTTGAACATCGCCCTAGCCGGCGACCTCCGGTACGGAAGGACCGTACACTCCCTAGCCTACGTCCTATCCCTCTTCGGCATAGGGAAGCTCTATCTGGTCTCTCCAGCCCTTCTGAGGATGCGTCGCGAGGTTCTGGAGTACGTGGACAAGAAGGTTCCGGTGGTCGAGACCAAGGACATCGGTGATGTGATTCATGACATCGATGTCCTGTACATGACTAGAATTCAGAAGGAGCGGTTCCCCGACCCTGAGGAGTACTTGAAGGTGAAGGGGTCGTACAGGATAACGGCGGAGAGCCTGAAGAACGGCAAGAAAGACCTGATCCTGCTCCACCCGCTTCCGAGGGTGGACGAGATCGCCCCTGAGGTGGATCAGACCCCACATGCGAAGTACTTCAGGCAGGTCTGGAACGGGCTGGTGGTCAGGATGGGACTGCTCGCTCTGGTCCTGGGGGCGGTCGACTGAGGCGGTTAGGCGAGCACCTCGAGCGTCGCTTGGTACCTTCTCCTGTCGTGTAGCTCGGCGATCTTGCCGATGTTCCAGCCGCTGACCTCTTGGTAGTATCCGGTGATCCTGCTCCAGTGCTCGAGGTTGCTGCCCTCAGCGCCGCACTCGGGGCACTTCTTGAGGAGGCCGTACTGGGGCTTCTTGCACCTCTTGCAGATCGTCAGGTCCTTTGTGTACGCGAAGTATCCTGTCAGGGTGTTCTTTGCTATCCGCTCGGTCAGCTTCCAGACCGCTTCTGGGTCGGGGTATGCCTCTCCCATGAAGACGTGCATTATCGTGCCGCCGTTGAAGAGTGGGTGGAAGCTAGCCTCGGTGTTTATCCTGCTGCCGAGTGATATCGGCGCTGAGACTCGGGTGTGGGTGGAGTTCGTGTAGTAGACCGCTGGAGCCCCGTTCATGCTGCGTCCCTGATCTCCTTGGACCACCGCGTTTGACCCGTATCTCTCTAGGTCTAGGAGCGCCAGCCTGTGGGCGGCGGACTCCGCCGGTGACTGGACGAGCCCGAAGTAGGTGCCTGTCTCCTTGGTGAACTCCTCCACGATCTTCCTCATCTCTCCTATGACCTTCAGCCCGAACCTCCAGCTGTCGGGGCTCTCGTGGAGCTCGTACCCGGTGTGCGCCTTCAGCATCTCGTTCAGCCCTAGGGCGCCGATGGTGACGCCCTGTTTATCGGGTTCGAGGTAGGGCGTCCCGTCGAACGTGTACTCGTGCTTCGCCTTGGCTGCGAGGCGTCCGTTGTTGTAGGAGTAGTCCGACCACTCCAGCCTGTAGGGCTGGTCGTCTATCGGCTGGGAGAGGAACGGGAGGAAGCCCTCGACGAGCCTCTTCTTGATCTCGTTTATCTTGATGAGCGAGACGTCCCTCGCCGCCTCCATCCGGGTCCTCAGCTCCTCGATGAGACGGTCGTCGCTGCCGTCAGCCTCGTACGCGCTCTGGGGCATGTTGATCGTCACGTTCTGGATGACTCCGCCGCGGAGGGTGCCGTTGCTCATATCCTCCTCGTCGTTCCAGTCCGCGTGCTGCATGTAGTACCGGCAGCACTGGGTGCACACCAGCTCCCCGGGCATGTAGGGGGCTCCCGCGTTGAAGTAGTAGGTCCCACCGAACTTGGCTGCCAACTCGGCTGACAGCATGTACTCCCGCGGGTACTTGTCCATCCAGCCGTGGTTGAGGCGGACCTCGAGCTTGGGCCAGTTGAAGGGCTTTCCCATGTAGTCTCCTTGGAGAGCGACCTCTAGGATCGCGTCGTAGAACTTGGTGACCTCGTCCGCGTAGTCCCCGTACACCCCTGTGACCGCCCCCTTAGGACCGACGGCGGGGATGTCGCTGTAGACGCTTGGAACCCCGGGTTCGAGGGAGACGCTGGAGAAGACTGTCTGCCCGCCCCGGGCTACATACATCTCTCCGAGCTCGAAGAACATGGTCTGGGCTAGCTGCTTCAGGCTGTCGTAGCTGAAGCCCCTGATGTACGGGGCTAGGAAGACGTTGAAGTTGTGGAGTCCCTGTCCGCCCCCGCAGTTCACCTGGCTCGCCTGTAGCACTTTGAGGGCGTGGAGCAGGGCGACCTCCGCCTTCTTGGCTGGTCCCGCGACCGCGGTGTGGGTTCCGGTTCCGTCCGCCACGAACCCGTGCTTGAAGAAGAAGCGCGCGTCGTGGGACTGGCAGAAGGGTCTCGTCGGGAAGTACTCGAGCTCGTGGATGTGGATTGCCCCTCTCATGTGCATGTCGCCGAATCTGACGGGCAGGATCTTCAGGAGCGTGTACTCTCTTATCGTGGAGTCTGCGAGTAGCTTGTGCACGGTTTCTGGGTTCCGCTGTAGGTTAGCGTTCTCTTTTGAGTACCAGTGTGTCCCCATGACCATCTTCTCTACGTCGGCTACGGGGAGCCCGACCCGCGTGTAGAGCTTGCGGGCGCTCTCTAGCTTATGCTCCAGAAGTTTGACGTTGACCAGCTCCCGCACTAGCGGAGCGCTCACGAATGTCAGGTCTAGATGGCGAATTTCAATCTCAACCTCTGACGCGATTCTCTTCGCGACTATTTGACCGACGTTTGCCTCGCTTATGAGGCTCATCGCTATCTTCCGTTTGTCGAATGGTTCTAGTCTGCCCTGCGATGTCCGAATGAAGAGGGGGGCGTTCTTTGATCTCTGCAAGGTATCAGCCTCCTTTTTCAACAAGTATAGAGATCGGAGATGCCGAGCTGCCAGAAAAAGATCCCTCGGTGAGCACATGATGAAGCGTGATCACAGTTTTTCGGCATCGGCTTCTCCAACCGTGTGGGAGCATTGGTAGTCTTAGCGTGGGATTTTAAGATATCTTGACATTTGTGTTTGAAAAAGTGTAGCAATTTGTCGAAAAATTTGCACTAAAGCCCTCCAAAAGCAAGGGGTAGTCGGGTTTTTCACTTGGTTGAGATGGTAGGGTTCTTTATATAACGTATTTCGCCCGCTCGGGGAGTGATCTCCTCTTGGCGTTTGGCCACCACCCGAGCGGTTTTACTCTCGAGGTCTGGCGGCTGTAGTGGATCAGGGAGCTGGACGATGCGCACTTGGGGCACTTGGCGATGACGCCTCCGAAGGTCGTGTGGCAGTTTCCGCAGTAGGAGAGGTCTCGGTTGTAGGCGAAGTAGCCCAAGTCGAAGTTTTCGCAGATGTGTTTTGTCGAGGCCATGAGCTTCTCAGGAGCCTGCTCTGGCTCCTCCAGTAGTATGGTTGCTATGTGACCTCCCGTGGTTAGGGGGTGGAAGCCGGCTTCTATCGCGAGTCTGTCTTTGACAGCTATCTTTTCTTCGAGTGGCACGATCACGGTGTCGCTGTAGTGGGGGAGTTCCCGTGATCCGTGTGCCCTTGCCACCGCCCATCCGTACTTCTCGACATCAAGCTCTGCGAGTCGGGTTGATGCGTCATCGGTTGGGGTTTGAGAAAGGGTCAGTCGAATCCCGTTCTTCCTTCCGAGGTCTGCTGTTTCGGAAGCCACGCGCTTGACCAGCCTCAACGCGAAGCTGGCGGAGTTTCGGTCTTCGCCTATCCGATGTCCGGTGTGGGCTCTGACCGCTTCGTCGAGACCTATGAAGCTGATGGCGCTTGTGGAGTTCCCTAGTCTGAAGTAGAGGTCTCCGTTAACTGGTTGGGCGAGGAAAGGCAGCAGTCTCTGACGGAATCGCCCCTCCATTGTGCGGTGCTTTATCTGGAGGGTGTCGGCTGCCAGCGCAAGTCGCTTGCTCAGGATCTCGTTGAACTTACCGTCGTTGCCCCTAGCATCATACGCCACTCTTGGCATGTTGATTGTGACGCTGTCCAGACACCCACACCTCATGGTGTCGAGTTCCCAGTCCTTCAGCCAGTCTGCCGTCAGTCGGGTTCCACTCGCCATATAGCTGGCGTACGTCTGCCACCGTCTGGTCTGGTTGGCGTAGGCGCACTGAACTCCCTTCGCCGCCAGCTTGTGAGCCTTTAGCATGAGGTTTTCGCTGCTGCTATCGCGTAGGTCTTCGCTTGTCACGTTGAAGACTAGGCAGGGATTGAGGAACGGCGTCTCCTCTGTGGTCTCGAGGATCACGTCTAGGATCGTGTCCAAGAGCGATCGGGCTTGGTCCCCGAAGTCTCTGAGGGACGCGTTCTCCCCGACAGCTCCCCCGACCTTAGCCTCGCTCAGGTGGTCTGGGACGTGGAAGTCGAGTCCCAGCGTGAGTTTGCAGGGAAGTCCGTTCTGGGAGGGTGTTCGGTTCAGGTCGAGTAGAAAAAGCTTGATAGACCGCTTGACTTGGTCTCGGGTGGAGCCCCTCACGTACGGGGCGAGAAGGACGTTGAAGTGGTCTACCGTCTGCTCTCCCGAGCACTCCGACCCGCATATCTTGAAGAGTAGGGATGTCACGCTCAGAGCCTCAGCCATGTCCTCTGGTGGTCCGAAGTTGAAGGCTGGTATCCCCGAGGGGTCGAATCTGACTCCGTCGCGTAGGAAGACTCTGGTGTCATGGTATACCTCGTAGGGCTTTACCACCCAGGTGTCCTCATTGCTTATGTGGATGTCTCCGGATAGGTGGGCGTCGGCGATCTCCCTCGGGAGCACGTTGAGGAGCGTGTACTCCTTCATTATGCTGGCTCCAGCCCGCTCTTGGACGGTCTCCACGTTCAGGTTGGACCTCCCCGCCTCCTCGATCAGCTGGGTTACGTCATAGACCGGAAGTCCCAGTCTGGTGAGCTTGTGTCTGTACTCTTGGAGTCCCTTCTCGATGAGGACCGCGTTCACGAACTCCCTTATCAGGGGGGCTGTGAGGTACAGGGTTCCGAGTTTGACCAGTCGCTCCTCGACCTCCTCGGCGATCTTCTGGGCGAGGTCTGTCGGGACGTCCGCCTCTCGGGTGAGTGACCGCGTGATCCTGCTCCTGTCGAAGTCCTCCATTGCCAGGCGGGAGGTCCTCACGAGGAGCTTCCCGTGCTCCCTCAGGGCGTGCTCGTCCAAGGTCTGAGCGAACTCGACAGCCATCTCGCCTAGGGGCGTCAGCTTATACTTCTTGTTCTCCCGGTCAACGTTCAGAAGCCCGGCTTGGAGGAGGTTTCGGAGGTGGTAGGCGAACTTCCCGGCGTCTCGGCTTGGGTCCAGTTTGACCGACGCCATTATCTCGCTGTACCCCAAGGGTCCGCGCGATCTTATGGATCGCAGCATCTGCAGGCGCACCGGGGCGGAGGCGGCGCCGAGTACCTTGGCGCTGATCTTCTTCGTTTGTGACAACTCTGATCTGGGCTCCAAGAATGTCCTCGTCGGTAAGTCTAGGGGCTGTCTAAGAAAATAAAGCGAACTGCGACGAGTTACTTCAATCGGCTGGAGCAATCAATAAATATGAACACGCCGCCTCCTGAAGGTGGTCGGGGCCGTCGGCTAGCTTGGTCTAGGCTTGGAGGCTCGGGACCTCCTATGTGAGAGGCGAGAGCCCTTCAGACTCCGGTTCAAAAAGCGGTGTCCGAGACGGCGCGGCTTGGAAGTCCGGGCGGCCCCACCAGCTACGCAAGAGGTGTGGGCTCTATACCCTCCTTTCTTAGAACTCCGCGGGCTGCTAGGACGCCTGTTGCGGCGGCAGTTACAAGCCCGCGTGACAGGCCGGCTCCATCTCCGGCGACGAATACGTTCTCTATCGGTGTTTCTAGGTCTTTGTTCGTGCGGATGAGGTTGGCGGAGAACTTCACCTCGGGTGCGTAGAGGAGGGTCGAAGCCGAGGCGACTCCCGGGATGACATTATTCAGCTTCTCCAGTCCTTCTAGTATGTCGGTGACTATTCTGTGGGAGAAGGCCATGGCTATGTCCCCCGGAGTCACGTTTGTAAGCGTAGGAACGACGTTCCCTCTTTCAATTCGATCCCATGTAGATCGTCTTCCAGCCGTCAGGTCGCCGAGTCTCTGCAGCAAAGGCCTGCCGCCACCAAGTGTGGTGACTTGCATGGCAATCGTTCTGGCGTAAACCGTCGTGTCCTCGAGCGGCTGGGTCAACTTGATCCTGACCAAGAACGCGAAGTTCGTGTTCTGAGATTTTTTGCCTGTCATAGAGTGACCGTTCACACCCACGAAGCTGTCGTAGACCTCTTGGCAGACGAAGCCCTCGTGGTTGACGCAGAAGGTTCTGACGAAGTCGTCGTACGTCTGGGAGTGGATGTGGAACTTCGGGTCTCGACTTACCTCGATAATCGGGGTCATCACGACCGCGGGCACTTCGACTCTGACCCCGATGTCTATGGGCTCGTATCTGGTCGGGATCTTCAGCCTGCGAGCCTCTTCGTTCAACCAGTTCGCGCCGCATCTCCCGGGAGCGGCGATGACGTACTTGCACTTCACCTGCGTCTCGTCCTCTAGCGTCACGAGTCCCTTGTCGATCTGTTTCACCCTACTTCCCAAGAGGAACTTCACGCCGTTGGCTTCGAGCCCTTTCTGAAATCTTTCTATGACCTTCGGCGCGTTGTCGGATCCGATGTGACGCTGAGGTATGGATATGTACTTCACATCCACCGCCGCCGCCTTCCTCTCCAGATTCTCAGCCTGCTCCTTCCCGGCGGTGTACAGGTGTTCTGGAGCGCCGTACGTTAGGAAGATCTGGTCTACGTACTTTATCAGGTTCCAAGCTTCTTCCTGTTTCTTCGTGAACTGGAAGAGGTTTCCGCCTATGTCGGGGCGGAGGTTCAGCAACCCGCTCGACAGGGTTCCCGCGCCTCCGACACCGCTCATAATATTGCAAGGGGCGCATTTGGTGCACCCTTTGTACGTGGTTGCGGGGCACACCCGACGCCTGGGCTCGTGTCCCTGCTCTATGATGAGGATGCTTAGCTTCTTCTGCTCGGCGAGCTCTCGGGCAGCAAACAAGCCAGCTGGTCCGGCGCCGACGATCGCCACGTCGGTGTTCATGGTCAGGTCTCCCAAACATGATGGCTGTAACTTGAGATAAAGTTAAGCCCGATTGGGCTATGGCGCTTCCTTTGGCTTTTCCGTCTTCCTTGGGAGGAAGTCAGCGAATGTGAGCAGCTTGATGCTTACGGGGCGTTTGGTAATGTCGGATACCCGGTCTGCGATGATGTTTCGGATGCTCTTCGTGCTGGATATGTCTACAAGCCTCTGCGTTATGACACCGTCGAAGACTATGGTATCCACCCCCTCCATTCCCTGAAGCTTCTCGTAGAGTTCGCCGACGGGTAGCCTGGCGGTTGGGTTCAGATCCTTGTCGAACACGACTGCTTCCAGCGTGCCCTTTAGCTCCTCAACGGTCTTGGCGATCTGTTCGGGGACGTGGGGTGCCTCCTTTGCTGCTTCTACGGGTGCTCTGACCCTCTTCTCGCGTCTGACTCTCGGCGCCTCTCTGCGCAGTTGTTCCACCGGAATCTTGCCTCTGAGTATCCTCAGGAGTTCCTTGGCGGTGAGTTCCTCAACCTCCTTTCCTGGAGGTGCTCGCGCCACGTAGTCGATGTCCACGACTTGAAGGAGTTCCTTGAGGATTATGTCCCCTCCATGGTCACCATCCAGAAACGCTGTGACCTCCTTGTCCTTGCTCAGCCTGACTACCGTCTCGGGGACGTTGGCACCTTCTATGGCTATGACGTTCTTTATCCCGACCTTGAGTAGGTTGATGACATCAGCTCGCCCCTCGACGATTATGATCGAGCTTGCGGTCTCAACGTCGGGTCCTGCTGGGAGGTTCTCGGGTCCGTAGTTGACCACGTCGGCCGGCTTTAGAGAGCCGAAGACCTCTTTCACGACCTCCTCGGTGCCCGGCATCGACTCGACGGTCCAGTCCTTCAGTATCTGCTTGGCTCTCGACACGATCTCGGTTCGCTTGGTCTCCCTTGCGTCCTCTATTCTGTCTATGGTGACTCTCGCCGCGCATGGACCGACTCGGTCTACACTCTCCAGGGCTGCCGCTATGATAGCTGTGGATGCTCTGTCTAGGCTCGACGGGATGTCTACGGTGCCGATGGTCTTGTTCTGCTTTGACTCGACCTCTATGCCTATCCTGCCGACTCTGCCTGTCTTCTGGAGCTCCCTCAGGTCCAGCTCCGGACCGAACAGCCCCTCTGTCTGCCCGAATATGGCGCCGATCACGTCAGGCTTTTCTACAACACCATCGACTTCGATTCTAGCACGAACAACATACTTTGGACTAGGAGCTTGAGATGAACCCATGATCTTGATCCTCCAGTGTTCACAGTCAAGTTCTCTCACGTGAGATGGTCTTAGTAGAGAAGTGCTCTACGGTTAGTATCTCCACCTTGGGTTGATTTCGTCTTAGGCAAATCAGGGCGCGCTAATGCGCTTCCAGACTTGAGTTGGTACGCATCAACCCCTAGGACATACCATACCCGCGTTATTTAAGCGTTTGACTTCGCTGGTCGGGAACGCTTTTCGTTTCAAGCCTGTGCTAGTTTGCCTGGAGCTGGGGTATGACCATCGGTCCTGTGGGAAGGACGGCGATCTTCGCGTCTCCCCCGTGCTTTCTCAGCGCGGCTTTCACCGCGGCGTCCACGCTCTCCGCGGTCTTGAACCCTATTCTTTCGACTTCACCTCTTGGAATTGACGAGACGACCACGATTTCGGCCTTGAGCATCAGCTTGGCGAGTATCTGCACCTGCCACTGGTCGACCATGAAGAAGTTCGGTCTGCGTATGAGCTCGAGCATCTCGCCCGGGCTCATTCCCTTCTCTAGCATGTCTTTGAAGGCGCCGTGACCGATCCCTTCTCTGCACTCCGCTGCGATGATCACGGTCCCACCTGGTTTGATTATCGGCTCGGCGGTCCACATCCCCTTCACGGCTTGGTAGAGGTTCTGATCTAGGGGGTAGCCGGAGTTGGTTGTGAGCACGATGTCCGCGGGTTTCGGGAGGGAGACGAAGCACTGCTCCTTTACGAAGTCGACTAGGTCAAGGTGGGCTTTCACCAGCTCTCCCGCCGCCGCTCGTGTAACCTTACCCCGAGGGTTCACAGCCACGTTCACTATGAAGTCGGCGCCCGCCATTCTAGCTCCCTCAACCATGTCCTCGTGGATGGGGTTGCCCTCGAGGACGCCGAAGGTTGCTTTGGGGTGGTCCAGGTTCTTGGCTGAGTGGTTTATCTTGATCGTCTCCAAACCCGATATTCCCGGCAGAATCGACTTTCTTCCTCCCGTGAACCCGGCGAAGAAGTGGGGTTCAACGTGTCCGGTCAGGATCTTGAAGTCTGATGAGAGGAAGCTCTCGCTGACCCAGAACGGGGTTCCCTTGGAGGTTGTTCCAACCTTCTTGATGGGCGATCTCTCAGCGTTGTGATTGATCACTTCGAACCTGTCGACCGATTCCGGACCCAGCATTCGCCTGAGCTCTTCTGTCGTGTTCTCGCGGTGGAGACCGCACGCCACGATTATCTTGATCTGCTCGTCTCTGACGCCTGCGCGGTTGAGCGTTTTCGCAACGGCGGGTACGATGAGGTGGCTTGGCACGGGTCTTGTGATATCGCTCACCACGATAGCCACCGTCGAGTCTCTTTGAACGAGTTGGGGGATAGCCTTCTCGGAGATGGGTGTCCGTAGCGCGCGCTCTATCTCTCTCGCCTCGTCGGGAACAACCGCCGCCTCCTTTGGTTGGAGGACAGCAATGATGTTCTTAGACGGGATGTCGGCTACGATCCCATCTTTGCCATAGGCTAGCTTCACCTTCATGCTACTCAGCCCCGCTACCAGTCCTCAATCTTGATAGATCGTCTCAAAAGCTCTTTTCACGCCTGGGGCTTACGAATACTCAACAGACGCTTTTATACATCGCTTTGTCGAGAGCCTTCGATCAGGGCTCGCAAGAGTGGCTCCTTAGCTTCTGTCTCAAGCCCGCGACGTAGGCGGGAAGTCCTTCCACGTCCTTCACGTCTCTTCCTACCAACCCCTTGAACTCCCTCCAGAACATCGTATTCGACTTGACTCTCTTCTCCTGGAGTTGACGGGCTATCTTCCGTTCCATCTCTCTCCCTCGCCGATCGAAGTCCGTTAGGACAATCACCTCAGGGTAAGCGCTCAACTGCTCAATCGTCTCTAGAATGGTCCTTCCGGTGCTCTTGACAAGGAGGGTTTTGCCCTCTACCCCCATCTCCACCAGAGCCTCAGCGTCGTTCCTCCCCTCGACGATCACCGGGACTCCTCTTGTGACCTCCTTTGCCAGTTTGTCGAGTAGCTGGTCGAACGACTCCAGCTTTCTCTCTAGGCTGCTCGGCATCGACGGATCCCGGAGTTGGTGTGGTGGGGGCTACCTCGTGATCTCCGCTCTATTTATCTCCTCTAGGAGCCGCCTCGCCTCGGTGTTCTTCCTGAAGTACTCTCGGGCTGGCTCCAGTATCTCGGCGAGAGAGGCGGCGACCGCTTCCTTCAGGTCGAGTGGATGGATCCTCCCGTCTCGGTAAGCGGATTCGAGCTCGATGTAGCTCTGGGGTTCGGTGTCACCGCCGTACTTCTTGGCTCTCTTGATCATCAGGGAGTCCCGGCGTCGGAAGATTATGTGCTTGCATATCTCAAGTACAGGGTTGTTCTCAACATCCCTTTCCGGGCATAGAGCCCCCCTGATCTTCTCCCGTATCTCTTCCGGTTTGTCGTGCACGAATACGGCTGTCTTTGGGATGCTCTTACTCATCTTGCTCGATATCTGCAGGTCGATCGTCTTGTTCTCGTCGTAGCCGCCCATCTTGGTTGGACCCTGAAGCCCCATGAGCATGTGGTGGTGGACGCAGACGGGCTTCCACCACTTCATCTTCTCTCCCACTTCCCTAGCGAGTATGTTCGCCCTTCTCTGGTCCATCCCGAGCTGGCATATGTCCACACCCAGCCAGAATATGTCCGCCGCCTGCATGGCGGGGTAGATCAGCTGCGCCGCCTGGTGAATCTCTGATTCCTTCCTTCCCATTATCGTGACGCAGCGCATCATCCTCTTCAGGGTCGTAGCCCTCGAGATCTCGATCACCCTCCGCCAGTAGTCTAGGTCCCTCGCCGCGTCGCTGACCCACTTTATCTCGATCTTGCCCTTGGGCACGCCGCAGGCGTACCAAGTGTGCTCTAGGTACTTCCCAGCCTTCCGTATCAGTTCGAGGTCTCCTCCGAGCTTGTTGTTGATCAGGGCGTGTAGGTCCGCTATCCAGAGGATGTAGCGGCAGCCGGCGTCGGAGAAGTCCTTTACCTTGATCGCCTTCAGCAGACCGCTGCCGAGGTGGGCTAGGCCTGAGGGCTCGAAGCCGTCGTACGCGACCGGGTGTTCCTTTGTCTCTAGGAGAGTGCGTAGCTCGCTAGGGGTTATGATCTCCTCTGTCGGTGGCTGCGAGATGAGGTCGATCTTTCTCTCGAGGTCCATTTGGCTAACAGCCTCGGGTCGGTTTTACCTTAAACAGGGAGGCGTTAGACGTTTTAAAGGATTCTTTGTCGGTAGACGCTTTGTGTCCTGTGATCACTAACACCTAGCCTCACCGCAGGAGCCTAACGCTCCGCTTGGCTAGGCTCTCTCGGATACAGGCTCGTTAGCGTCTACCGCCTCCGTCGTGTTTCATGCTTGGGTATGTCCTTCTTCATCGAGCGACGTGTGACGTCCATTCTCTGTCGGGTCCGTCTGCATGAGTCGTTTTCCGACGGAGGGTTGTGGCTCAGGTCGTCTTCACAGCCAAGTTGAGAAGTGACTCAAAAGAGAATTAAACCTATCTTAGATGATGTAAGGTGACCCCTATCTGCTATAACCGTCAGCCCTCTTCATTCGAGAATGATGTCTGCCTGTGTGGCGGCATCTCTTTGAAGGCTGTTGAGGTCATTTTGGGAGTTCACGCGTGTGACACGTTACTTTTGTGGAAGGAATTCGTTTAGGCTGATCTCGAACGCGGCGACCGGGTTCTCGAGCCCCCACATCCCGAGGACTCGCGGGCTTATCTCGCCTATGATGCCTGTCTCTCTCCTGTTCACGAGGATCTTTCCAACCCGTCCGTCTATGAAGCTCGGGTGTCTGGTTTCGACTACTTTGTACCTCAGTCCTAGGTTGAGGAGCAGGGTGTCGAGGACGGCTTTGACTTCGGAGAAGTTCGCTCGGGCGTGGGTCGAGAGGCACGCCAAGTTGGTTGAGGTCTGGGTGCAGGTCTCTCCTCTTCCGACTGTGACGCAGTCACTCACCTCGAATATCCTCTGGGGGTACTCCACGTGCGTGTTGTTGCTCAGAACCTCCATGAGGCTGGGGGTCACCCAGTTTCGGAGGCAGGTGTACGTCAGGCTCTTCGGGTTTGCGACCTCGACGATCTTCCCTCTCCTTGAGTTCATCTTGGTGAAGAGGGTCTCGGGGTTGCTCATCGTGAAGGTCATAACCTCTTGGAAGCCTTCGCCGACCACTATCTCTCTGACGAGGTCGACGAAGCTCTCTTTGGGGCCAACCTCGCCCACGGTTACAAGCTGCGGCATTCGCGGCTTGATGTTGTTGAAGCCGTATGTGATGGTGGCGTCCTCGACGATGTCCATCGGGTGCATTATGTCGATTCGATAGGAGGGGATCTGGACAGTTAGGCTGTCTCCGTCCGCTCTAGATACGCCGTACCTAGCCCTCCTCAGGAGCTTGATGATCTCGCTAGAGCTCAGGTTCAGACCTATTATCTTGTTGAGGTAGCCTGTCTTGACGGTCATTGTCTGTCTACTGAGCTTGGGGGTTTCCTCCTCCCTCACGGCGCCGTATGGGTACCTCACCAGATTTGAGTAGATCTTCCCTCCACGGTCAACGAGGGATAGCGCGACGATAGTAAGGGTGTTTATCACCGTCTCGTGTACGGTGCCGGTCACCTCTATGAGGACGTTTCTTGTCTCGCTCGTCAGGCGGCCTAGGTCGTTCGAGTTGATGATCGGGGGGAATGATAGGACGCGATTCTTGGAGTCGATTAGCAAGGGCCACTGGTCGAACTTCTTGACTATGTGTCCGTACTCGACTCCCTTCGGGTGTCTCTCAAGGATCTCTTGGAGGGTCATCTTCTCCGAGAATCCAAGGGGTACAAAGCTGACTCCCGGCGGGGTTGAGACCGTGTACTCGAGAGGAGGCGTCATCAGGTCGAAGTTGTAGAGTCCGATGGAGGCTCTGCTTCTCCTCCTACCGTACGTCTGGTCGAGCTTGTCCTGTAGGTGCATCGCTTCGCGGATTATCTCGTCGTTGAGCTTCACGTCCATGATGATCGCGGCTGCTATGTAGGGTCGGGTGTGCTCAAGCCTGGGGTCTACATCCACTTGGACGCCAGATCTTGCTTCCACGCTGTACTCCTTCAGTCCGACCTCGATTTCCATGGCGCCCCTGAGCTCTCGGGCGATGCCTTCGACGTTCCAAAGGTCTGGCCGGTTTCCGTCTTTGATCTCTATCTTCAGCTCGTTTCCCTCGAGGAGCTCAACCTCGCCCTTGACGTACGATAGGAGTTCGTTAAGCTCCTCGGTGCTTCTCGGAAGCTTTGTTCCGACAAGCTGTTCCAGGTCGTCGAAGAGGACGTCGATCGTGGGCAATCTAGACCAACCCCTGCCTCCTCAGCCAGATCAGGTCCTGTGTGAACAGGTCTCTGATGTCATCGATGCCGGTCTTCATCATGAATAGGCGGTCGACACCGAGACCCCAAGCTATCACCGGAACATCTATCCCCCAAGGTAGCGTGACCTCCGGCCTGAAGATTCCTGCCCCGCCGAACTCAAGCCATCCCACTCCCTTCTTGTAGGCCGCGGTTTCGACGCTCGGCTCGGTGAATGGGAAGTAGTCGGGTCTGAACCGCACCTTCTCCGCCCCGGCTATCTCTATGGCGAAGTTCTCCAAGACGCCTAGCAGGTCTCTGAACGTGAGGTCCTCGCCGACGACGATGCCCTCTATCTGGTTGAACTCGGTTAGATGGGTTCGGTCAACGACATCCGGTCTGTAGCATCTGGCGATGGAGTAGTACTTACCGGGGATCTCTATCTCCGGGTTTGCGAGCGTTCGGGCGCTGATGTGCGTTCCTTGGCTTCTCAGGATGAGCCGCCGCGCCTCTCGGACGGAGAACTTGTATCCCCACCCTCTTGAACCGGTCTTCCACCCGTCCTCGTGGCATGACTTCACGTTCTCCAGCGGCTCTTTGTAGCGGTCTAGGCTTCCGTACTGGGGGTTCTTGACGAAGTATATGTCATGGATCTCGCGGGCTGGGTGGTCTTGAGGCATGTACAAGGCGTCGCAGTTGAAGAACATCAGCTCGACGATCGGTCCGATCATCTCCTTGAAGCCCAGCGCCACCAGCTTCCACTTCGTCTCATCAAGGAATCTCCTGTACGGCTGCTTCTTTCCGGGCCAGTGGCTTAGAACCGGGGCTTGGATGTCATACCTTCTCAGCTTGATCGACCGCCACTTCCCCGACTGGATTAGCTCCGGGGTGAGCTGGCTCACCTCTTCGACCTCGCTCACTTGGCCGGCTAAGGACTCGCCCTTCTTCGTCAAGCCGATGTGGCGGTGTGCCTCCCTCCTCGAGGTGATGGCTTGCGGTCTGTTCTTGAGCAGCTCAAACCCCCTTTCTAGGTCTCTGGGCAGGGCTTTCAGGGGTACCCTCCCGCCGGAGACAGCCTGGAGGAGTCTCTCGTCATGCCCGATCTCGGGCTCGTTGACGACTCGTACGATAGTTCCCCTCCTTCCTCTCCGGATCTGTATCCATCTCTTGCGCCTAGCCCAGCCCACAGCGATTGGAGTCTCTCTGTCGTCAAGCCCCGCCGCGAGTGCAGCCTGCTCAAGAGTAGCCTCCCCGCCCAGTTTCACGATCGCCTCAGCAAGTCTCCTCTCGGGGAGCTTCTCTCTCAGAAACCTCCGCCCTTCGTCCCCGAGCTGGACGAGGGAGGTAGATTCCTCCCTGACGGTCGCGAGCCCCTTCGAGGAGAGCCACAGGGCGGCTCTGTTGACGGAGGCCTCGGGTAGTGATGTCCTGTCAATGAGCTCATCGACGCTTAACATTCCTTGGCCCTTGAGGGCGAAGAGCAACTTTCTTTCAAGCCTGTGGAGCTCAGACATAGCTAACCACCCTTCTCGAAGTTCTCTCAAAACGCAAAATCATTGAAGGCAAGACCGTTTGTCTCGGAAAGCTTCAGCTGTCCAACGCTCGGGATGGAGCCCTCACTCCAACCGTAGACGGGGCTCTGCACTACTCTGCGGCGCATACGGCTTGTTTTCTCCGAACCCCTATATGTAAAACAACTTCACCTTTAAAGCATAAAGTGCCCAATCCTTAAGTCGCGCTTTGGTCGTCCTTAGGTGGTCCGACAGGGCTGAAGCGGTATGTTTGTGCCTCTGATCTTTGTCATCGTCTGCCTGTTCATCCTAAACGTATTGTTTACTTACGTTCGATCGCTTGTAGGCAAGGAGGATCTGTTCTACCGCTGGACCATTCTGATAATTGTCTCAACAGCCGCGTTCTCCACCGTATACTACCTTCTGTTTGGTGGAAGATTGACGGAGTATGTGGTTCTCTACGTGGGATGTGGTCTGGCTTGGTTCGCGATGATCTTGATTCGAGAGAAGGTGACTCGAGCGGTCCGACTCCCCGTCCTTCTGGGCTTAACAGCTGCCGTCACCCTCCTTGCGTTGTTCGGGTAGCATGGGAATAGGGTTAAATCACGATGAAAACTCCTATATTGGCACTCGCCGCGGTGGAGCAGACTTGACCAAGCCGGTCGTTGATCCCTTCGGAACCACGCTAATCGAGGACTATTCCAAGCTATTCGACCTCTTCGGGATCGAGCCCACCGAGCCCTTGATTCCTAGGTTTCCGAAGCCCAACAGGTACCTCAGGAGGAGAATAGACTTCGGTCACCGCGACCTCCAGAAGATCCTCGAGGCTCTGGAGGAGGGAAGTGATTACGCCGTCATGTCGGGTATCAAGCCGACTGGCGAGTTCCACCTGGGGAGCAAGATGACCGCGGAGGAAATAGTCTACTTCCAGAGTCTCTCTCGGAGAGCGCGGGCCTTCTACTGCATCGCGGATGTGGAGGCGTACGCGGACAACGGCATACCCATGGACAAGAGCGTCGGGATAGCTGTGGATAACGTGGCCGACATCCTCGCCTTGGGACTTGACTCGGACAGGGCTCACATATACAAGCAGTCGACGGAGAGCAGGGTGTCGAACCTTGCTTTCATCTTCTCTCGGGGTGTGACGCGCGCCACACTGGAGGCGATATACGGGGAGAAGCCGTTCGGTCTTTACCTGTCGGCGCTGGTGCAGGCGGCGGATATCCTTATGCCCGAGCTTAGTGAGTTCGGCGGTCCTAAGGCTGTAATAGTGCCCGTGGGTGCGGATCAGGATCCTCACATCAGGTTGACGAGGGACTTGGCGAGGAGGTTCCAAGAGCAGTTCAAGTTTGTGCTCCCCGGGGCGGTTTACCACAAACTGATTCGTTCCCTGTCGGGTGAGGTGAAGATGTCCAAGCGGGATCCGATGAGCCTTCTCACGCTGAACGATCCTCCCGAGCTGGCTGAGAAGAAGGTGCTGAGCTGTCTCACTGGCGGGAGGTCGACGGCTGAGGAGCAGAGGAGGCTTGGAGGGGAGATCCAGAAGTGTGTGAACTACGAACTTGCCCTTTTCCACTTCATAGAGGACGACAGGGTGGTTGAGAAGGTTTATCGCGAGTGCGTCACCGGTGCGAGGCTCTGCGGGGAGTGTAAGGCGGAGGTCGCGGGATACGTTGTCAGGTTCTTGGAGGCGCATCAGGCTAGGAAGCGGTCCTTGAGGGACGTTGCCGTCAGGCTCCTCGCTCCCTAGGCATCGGCTTTAGCAGGCGTCCCCGCCGATCGATCTCGCCCTGAAGCATCCTCGTCGTGGATACGGGCTTTCGATCCTCCGCGAGCACCATGTCCACAGTGATAACCTCCAGTTGCTTCAGATGCCTCTCCACCCGAATCCTGTTTATCTCGTCCACCCTGGGGGCTGTCTCTGGGCTCACCACTATCGCCCGAATGTTGGGGTCGACTACGGTAGGACCATAAGGATCGTCGAGGGGCACTATCTCGGCTCTGTCCTCGGCTCCAAGCCTTCTCAAGAACCTGAGAAGACTGCGTCTCCTCTTCTCGTAGCCTGTCACGGTGTGGGGCTTCGTAGCTTCGGCCATCCTGTCGGTGCTCAGTCCTATAATAACCCTCTTACCCACCTCGAGAGCTTTCCTGATCAGAGCCTCATGACCTACATGTATCCTGTCGAATGTGCCTCCTAGCGCTACGAGGCTGTATTCTTTGAGATTAGGTGGTTCGATGCCACCCCTCTCAGGCTTTCGTCTGTTGGTCATCTTCCAGATCGACCCAGCCGGTGATGGTGGGTTGAGAGGCCAACTTACTCGCGGTGTCTCTATCCGATACTCGACTGCGTCTGTGCCTTAAACCTATTAGCTCGCGAATTTTTAAGAAAGACTTCAGCTGGGAGGCGTTTCCTTGCTATCAGATGAGGAGTTGCGATGCTACCGCTCTGCTGGGAGGATCGCTTCAGAGGTGAGGAGGATAGCTGGAGAAATTGTGAGGGAGGGGATGCCGGTGCTCGAGGTGTGCGAGGAAGTGGAGCGGCGCATTGTCGAGCACGGGGCTCGGCCAGCCTTCCCCTGCAATGTCTGCGTTAACGAGGTGGCGGCTCATTACACTTCCCCGCCAAAGGATGAGACAGTCATACCTAGAAGTTCAGTGGTTAAGGTCGATATAGGAGTCCACGTGGATGGGTACATCGCTGACACAGCCACGACCGTCTGCTTCAACCCGGATCATGAGGATATGGTCAGGGCGGCGGAGGAGGCCCTCCGGCGGGGAGTCGCGACGGTTAGGCACGGTGTCAGCGTCTCGCGTATCGGAGGAGCGGTTGAGAGCGCAGTGAAGCAGAGGGGTTTCAAGCCAATCTGGAACCTCTCCGGTCACCAGGTTGCTAGGTATATGATTCACACTGGGAAGTCTATTCCCAACGTGGCGAGGATGGATGAGGCTAAGGTGGCGAGCGGTGACGTTCTTGCGTTGGAGCCGTTCGTTACGCTACTGACTGGGAGGGGTGAGGTTGCGACGGCTGACGAGGCTTACATATTTCGCTTCCAGAAGGAGCGCTCGGTGAAGGACGTTAGGGCGAGGAAGCTTCTGGAGTTCATCAAGCCGCAGTACAGGACCCTACCGTTCGCCGAGCGGTGGCTTTGGAAGAGCCTTCCAGCCGAGGATTACCAGCCGGTCTTCTTCCAGCTGCTGGACTCGAAGAGCTTGATGGCGTACTCGGTTTTGATTGAAGCCAGCAAGTGCGTTGTTGCACAGGCGGAGCACACGGTTCTCGTGAAAGATGATGGCTGCGAGGTCCTGACTGGCTAGGATTTTTTCTTTTCCTCTTCGTAGTAGATAGACGTGACCATCGTCGTTGAGTTACACTTGGGGCACGGGTCGGACGGCTTGAACACGTAGTCGCCTTCTCTGAACTTCCTGATGTCCTTAAACCCGCAGTTGCCGCACTCTGCCGTGCTCTTGACGTTGAGCTCTGTCGTTGGACTCCAGATTCTCCTGCGTCGTAGTTGGAGGAGCATGTAGGACGCGGCTATCACCCCTATGAGGCCGACGAACGCGGGGTAACTCGCCTGTTCGGCATATCCGGACACGGCATACGAGTATGCCGAATAGAGCTGATGAATGGCTAGAGCTAGCATTACCAGTGCTATCACGAGCATCACGAGTAGCATTGGGTTGGACGTGCGTTTTGTCGCGTTCTCCACTCTTCCTCACCTGTTAGGCTATGCCGCAGGTGTTTCCTATGCCGGCGATGATCACTACGTCCCCCTCCTTCGTCCTCTCCATGATCAGCCTCCTGATCCTCGCGATCGCCACGTCAATCGACTCGAATATCTCCTTCTTCATCGGCGCGATGGCATCTTGGAGGCTCTCCTTGATCCCGATGGCGTTTAGGGGAACCTGGTACTTCGCTGCGACCTCCTCGATCCTGAACTTGTCGGTTCCTATGCCGCCTATCGCGGCGCCGATTCCCTCCACGGTCTCTCCGCTCTTCTCCCCCTCAAGCTTGCCCATGGCATCGATCATGATGACCATGGAGACCTTTCCGCCGCACTCCTCGATGACCTTCCCGATAGCCTCTCCGGGCTTACCGACGGTTGCCCCAGGACCACGTGCTTTCAGAACGAAGGCTCTCCTCCCCTCGATGTCGGTCTCGCCGACGACAACATCCTTGGATATGACCCTCTGATCTCGACCCAGCATCAGCTTGGCGGCTACTAGAGCGCCCGCTCCGTCGCCGATCGGTTGACCAGAGGCGAAGGCTCTTAGCGCGTATTTTAGCGCCTCTGCCTCCTGCATGATCAGGGGCAGCGCCATTTGAACCTGCATGATGAGGTAGAGGCTCATCGTCTTCTTGCCGAGCAGGTAGAAGTGCCTGACGATACGGTAGATGAAGTTCAGCCCCAGAGCAACGTCGAGCAGGTTCTCAAGGTTGCTTGTTTGGTTCTCGTCAGCCTTTGGCGCCATCCGCTTCACCTCGTCCTTGAACCGTTCATCTCTAACGTCGATTAGGTGTTCGAGCTTGGGGATGATTCCGGATGGGTCTAGATCCACTGGCATGATTGTGAAGTACTCTAGGAACTGGTCGATCCTGGGGGTGGGGTCGATCTCCGACTGGCCCACGCGTTTTATGGTCGTGGTGGCGAGTCTCCGTCCCTCATCCTTCAGAACCCTCAGCTTGTCGAGGCCAATTTCCACCTCTCTGAGCATGTTCCAGAGCTGGATCTTCTGACCATAGAACATGAAGACGATGAACATCGAGAGGAAGACCAAGTTCATCAGGATGCTTACTAGATTGTATTCTCCCGTGAGAACGCTTCCCAGCTGCTCCAAAGGAAGAGAAGGCAAACCTGACTTCGCCTCATTCGACCTTTCATAAGAACAGCGAACGCCTCGTTATAAGTTTTCAGCGAAGGCAGGTGTTTTGACGTGTTCTGATCGAAGTGCAAACCGGCACATGGATGATGTCTTTTTGTCGTACCGAAACGTTTAAGCGGAATTTCCAGACTACTTGATCGGGGTTTGCCGGCCATAGGGTCCTGGAAACGCCTGTACCCGTTCCGAACACAGAAGCTAAGCGGGATCACGTCCGTGCGTTAGTGCAGTGGGAAACCCTGCGCGAAACTCGGATGCTGGCAAGCCCCAACCACTGCTACTGGCTCTAATTCTGATCGGTGAAAACACATATATCGGCTGATTCACGTCACTAGATGCTGGCTGGGGCCGTGGTCTAGAGAGACGACACGTCGTGGTCTCTCGGAAAGCCAGGTATGACACCGGGAGTCGAGTCAGGCTTCCGGCGTAAGGTCGGGCTCCAGAATCGCAGACGATGGTTTGCGGACCACCAGAGTGGGATGATGAGGCTCTGGAGCGGGGAGACCCGAATGTCGGGTGTTCAAATCACCTCGGCCCCACCAAAGACTTTGTTAAACCATAAACCTTTTAGACCGCTATTCAATCCTCCAGATTAACGCCAGGGAGATGCCAGGGTTGACCCAGCCGATCTGGGTTCCTGAAGGCTGAGCGGTTTAGGCGGTCGGCTGCAGACCGACTCTATCTCGGTTCGAATCCGGGCCCTGGCTCCAACCTTAACGAGGAAGCGCGGGTACTATACTCGTCTATGTCAACAGTCTGATTTTGGTTCTCCTAGCGGAGAAGTCTATCACCGATGAGCTCGAGGATGAGGTCCGCCGACTCTTCAGGAGTCATTCTGTCCGACTCAATTGTGACCTCTGGGTTTAGAGGTGGCTCGTATTCCTCCTGAAGCCCCGGAAGCGTACTGATCGTGCCCTCCTTTGCTTTCTTGTACAGCCCTTTGGAGTCTCTCTTCGCCGCAATCTCTAGAGGGCATTTCACGTAGACCTCGGAGAAGTTCGGGATTCGGTGCCGAGCCTCATCTCTAAAGTGTCTTCTGTTCGCTGTTGCATCTATGACCACATTCACTCCGTTCCGAGCCAGAGTTTCGGCTAGAACGACTATGGTGTGGTAGAAGAGTGCTCGCTCATCCGGGGTGTATCTTGGGCTCGGCGTCAGTCTTCTTCTGAGAGCATCCGACTCCAATACCTCCACCCTTATCTTCTCTTGACTCAGTCTCCTGACGAGTGCCTGAGCCGTCGATGTCTTCCCACTTGATGGAATGCCAGTTATCCACACCACGAAGCCGGGCTTCGAAGCCATCTTCCATCAACCCTTGAGGTAGGAGTCAACTTGTTCTGGATCGAACTCCTCGGCGTTTAGGACGTTGAGAACGAAGTTGAAGAGCTTCCTTCTGGTCTCGTCTGGGGTTTGAGGATAGTAGAGGGGGCTGGCGATGACGAGCATCCTGAACGCGTAGAAGGGTGCCACGACCCTCAGCATCTCGTAGTCGCCTGTCTTCTCAAGGTAGTCGTCAAAGAAGGCTTTGAAGAGCTCCCGAAATGGACCGGCAAAGCCGCCCCTGTCCATAACGGAGTACCATACGTAGTTAGCCGAGAGGCAGCTGACATCGTCTCCGGGCTCCCCCCACTCCCCACGGCTCCGGTCCATGAGGAGGAGCCCTCCATCCTTCTTGAAGAGGATGTTGAACGGGTGGTAGTCTCCGTGAACCTGAGCCAGACGGTGATCCAGTCCTCTGAGCCTCCACCGCCACTCCACACACCTCTTCTCGATCTCCTCCAGCTCCTTCTCGCCGGTGAATCTGGACAAAGCCTCGGGGGGGTAGCAGGAGTCCAGAACTCCCATGATGCACTCTCCGTGCCCCACAAGGTCCCTGATGCGCCTCGTGTAGAGCGCTGGAGAGCTGTGCTTCACCATGTGGATCTCGGCTAGGTAGTCTGAGAGTAGCCTAGCGCGCCGGAGATCCCTCTCAGTCAAGCTCCCCCTCGCCCTGATCTCGTTCATGTCCTCGATGTAGAGCCTGCCCTCCGCCTCGTCTAGGATGATGAAGAACTCGTCGTAGTCGCCCAGAGACCTCATCGAACCATCCTTGGAGAGGTACCCCACATCCAAGGACCTGATGTGGCAGGGAAGCTTGTCAAAGACCCGATGCGAGTAGAGAAGAACCTGCGCCCTGTCCGAGGAGTAATCGTGGCCGAAGCCTTCTCCCCGAAGAAACTTAAGGACCATCCTACGAGGCTTGCCCTGAGCCTCGAACACCACCAGGTGAGCCTCAGCGTGAAAGCCTCGACCTAGAAGTCGAACCTCTCTGATCGACAGGGGTGAGCCGTACAACTTCTCCAGGTAGGATTTCAGTTTAGCTCGTTTTATCTGCGTAGAGAGTCCCCTCTTTGACCATGCCAAGGCTATTCCTTGAGCACCTTCGAAACGATCGGTGAGATATCGGTCGGCTTCGCGGCGACGCTGACTCCCGCAGATGTTAGCGCCTTCTCCTTGCTCTCCACCGTCCCTGATCTGCCGGTGATTATCGCGCCCGCGTGGCCCATGCGCTTTCCAGGCGGAGCCGCTCTGCCCACAATATAGGCGGCGACCGGCTTCGGGTACTCGGTGTCTGCTATGTACCTGGCAGCGAGCTCCTCGGCGTTCCCGCCGATCTCCCCGATCAAGACCACCACCTTGGTCTCGGGGTCTTGCCTGAACATCTCAAGAACATCGACGAAGCTCAAGCCGACCACTGGATCCCCTCCAAGGCCGAGACAGGTGGACTGTCCAAACCCGTCGTCGGTCAGCATGGAGGCGACCTCGTAGGTCAGAGTCCCGCTTCTCGAGATTATCCCGACGACTCCTCGTTTGTATATGTGCCCCGGCATGATGCCCAGCTTGCAGTCTCCGGGCGTGATGACTCCGGGGCAGTTGGGTCCGATGACAGTCACCTTCCTCCGCCTCGCCTCGGCGAGGAGCTCCATGGTATCCCTAACAGGAATTCCATCGGTGATGACCACAACGGGGCTCAGGCCGGCGCTTATCGCTTCGAGCGCGGCGTCCTTTGCGAATGACGCAGGCACAAACACGATTGAAGCGTTTGCACCAACCCTCTCCCTTGCCTCCACAACAGTGTCGAAGACCGGAAGACCTAAGACCTCCGTCCCTCCCCTCCCCGGCGTCACCCCGCCCAAAACCCTCGTTCCGTACTCGAGCATCATCTTGGCGTGAAAACTCCCCTGCGACCCCGTGATCCCCTGAACCAAGACCTTGGTGTTCCTGTCAACGATTATTCCCATTCCAGCTCACCTCGAAGCCAGTCTCACAGCCTCCCTGACCGCCCCCTCCATGTTGCTCAAAGAGGACACACCAGCCTCTCTCAGAAGCCTCCTACCCTCCTCCTCGTTTGTCCCAACAAGTCTAACGACCATGGGCTTCGTGATCACTCCTCTCCGCCTCACCTCTAGAATCCCCTTGGCGATCTCGTCACACCTCGTGATCCCGCCCAGAACGTTGACTAGAAGGACCCTGACCCTAGCGTTGGATAGAACCAGTTCAAGCGCCGCTGACACTTGGTCGAAGCCAGCGCCGCCTCCCAGGTCGCAGAAGTTGGCGGGGCTACCGCCAAAGTACTTTATCAGATCTATAGTCGCCATAACAAGCCCCGCGCCGTTCCCGACAACCCCGATATCTCCCTCCAGATCCACGTATGCCAACCTCTTCTCCCTAGCCCTGACCTCAAGCGGAGTTAGCTCAGGTCCAGCCAGCCGCGCCCGCTCTTGGAGCTCGGGATGCCGGTACAGAGAGTTATCGTCCACCAGTATCCGGAAGTCAGCCGCGATGAAACCTCCGCCAGGAGTCTCGATCAGGGGGTTCGTCTCCACCAGCTCGCCGTCACACGCCACGGCCATCCTATAGACCTTCACGACAAAGCCCGTCAGCTCAGCGAGCTGCCTCCCCCTGTAGCCCAGCCGCCTGACTATCTCCCTTGCCTCATACTCGCGAAGTCCGGTTAGCGGATCCACGTCGTACCTCACGATCTTCTCAGGTGAGCGTTCGGAGACCTCCTCTATGTCAACCCCACCCTCGGTCGAGGCGAGGAGGGTGTAGCAGCCAGCTGACCGGTTTACGACCACGCCGAGGTACAGCTCACGCTTGGACTCAACCCTCTGCTCGATGAGTAGCTTCTGAACAGCCTCCCCTTTGATCGTGGAGCTTAGAACCGCGCGCGCCGCAGCCTCGACCTCGTCCGCGTTCTCAGCGAACCTTATTCCCCCAGCCTTTCCCCGTCCGGAGACTAGAACCTGCGCCTTGACCACGACCGGTCCGCCGATCGACTGGAAGGCTGGTCGCGCCTCCTCGACCTGGGATATGACGACCCCCTTTGGCAGGGGGACGTTAAACCCGGTCGCTATGGCCTTAGCCTCAAACTCAAAAAGCTTCACGACCATCACCCGAGATTCTAAGCTCAGGGATCACAGCAGGTTCACGCTGTATCTGTTATTGAAGGCGATCTGTTTCAAGGGCTTTCTGAGGCGTCTCTCTGTTGGGGCTTTCTCCGCTGGAAAACCGATCGGAAGGATGGCTACGACGCTGTAATCTGTGGGTAAGGCCAGCAGCTTGTTGAGAGGGGTAGTGTCGCCTGGAGTGTAGGTGAGTGTTCCCAGCCCCTCCTCCTCAGCGAGAAGAATCATGTATGCGATGGAGATCCAGGTTGACTCCAGCCAGTAAGGAGCCTTGGTGTTACCGGCGACGACTACTAGGAAGGGGGCGTCGGTGAGGAATCGCTTGTCGGTGGTGATGCCCTCCTCCCGCAGCCACTTCTTCAGCCAGTCTGGTGCCTCCTTATGGAAGACGCTGTCCGCCTGTTCACACCGCCTCCTAATCTCGCGCCTCAGAGCCCGGTCATCGACCACTATGTACACCCAAGGTTGCCGGTTTGCCCCGGATGGCGCCAGTCTGCCCGCTTCCAGGATTCTAACAACCTTCTCGATGGGAACAGGTTCAGGCTTATACGCGCGGATGCTTCGCCTACCGCTCATCAGGTTGATGATCATGGGCGTGCCCCTTGCCGTGCCTAAGGAGACGAGTTGTGCTTCACCCTCATAAGTCTCTTCAGGCGAGCTCAACATATTGCCCGCGTTGCTCGACGATGAAGCTGTGTAAACCCGGCTGTCGAGCAGACCTCACAGCCACTCCAAGGAACGCCGTGCTAGAGAGACGATGGTGGGGCCGCGGAGATTTGAACTCCGGTCGCATGGGTTCTCGGGCTCACCAGCCTAGCCGCCCAAGCCACGTAGCCTGCCGCGTCTACGGTTGGACCATAGATCGTCTAGGCCAAGCTAGCCGACGGCCCCAGTGGAGTCCTAGGCGACACAGACTCCGAGACCTACAACTCACTACAAGTCCTAAAAACCTTTAGATAATGGCAAGCAAACAGAAAATCCTGATTCACAAGCCAAAGAATCTAATGAGCTATCGTCAAAAGGGCATTAGCCCCCGTCGCCTAGTTGGCTAGGGCATTAGCCTTGTAAGCTAAAGGTCCCGGGTTCAAATCCCGGCGGGGGCTCCATGCGTTTTCTGAGCTCAAAAGGGGGGTCATCCATCTAAGAGAGAAAGAGAGATGAGTATATCGATAGTTTCAGAAGCTTTCCAACCGGTCTTAGGCGAGAATTTCGCGAACAGCGTCGACCCTAGGCTCGACCAAATCTTTTTATTCCGATCCGCCCGTCCATCATGACGGTTGCCGCGGTGGCTCAGCCTGGTTAGATGCGCATCGAGTTCGATGTGCAGGTCTAAGCGCTGGACTCATATGGACCACTCGGCTCTTCCTGAGCGATCCAGAGATCGCGGGTTCGAAGCCCGTCCGCGGCACCATTAACGAACCGATGAGGGTCTTGGGGGCTATTCTCTGAACTGAGTTAGTGTTTCACTGCTCCCTGCGCCTTCAGTCTTTTCCATTTGCCAAGGATTATAAGCTCAGAGTCTTGAGGTCATAGCTGGAGGATTCCAGCTTTGAAGCCTAAGTGGAGAGGCATATTTCCAGCTTTGAGCACGGTGACGAACGAGAAGGGGGAGTTGGACGAAGAGGGCAACCGCTCCGAGGTTAGGCAGAACATCGAGTGGGGGACGCATGGACTCTGCCCCTCGATAATAGCCGGGGAGTTCTACAAGTTCTCCGAGGAGGAGCGCATGAAGGTAGCCGAGATAGTGGTGGACGAGGCGAACGGTAGGGTTCCGGTGCTCGTCGGCATCACGCACACGGGCACCGAGCCGGCTGTGATGCTGGCGAAGAGGGCGAAGGATATGGGCGCTGATGGCGTAATCATAATGCCTCCCTACTTCAGGAGGATGGAGGCAAGCCTTACCCTCTACGAGCACTTCAGCACGATCGCGAAGAGGGTCGACATCCCGATCATGCTACAGGACGCTGAGGATCTCACCGGGGTTCACATGTGCCCAACCCTGTACGCCAGGCTGGCGAAGGAGTTTAGCAACGTTGTCTCGGTGAAGGTGGAGGGGGCAACAACTCTCCAGAAGATAGCCGACGTGAAGGAGGTTCTAGGAGACAAGCTGATTATCTTCGGCGGTATGGCTGCGAAGCTCTTTATGCAGGAGCTCGCCTTGGGGGCGAAGGGCAACATACCGGACGCGTGCCTGACCGACCTGCTGGTGGATGTGTACGAAAGCTACATAGCTGGCAACGTCGAGAAGGCGCAGCAGGTCTTCAACAAGTACAAGGTGTGGGTCGACTTCCTCAGCCTTCACGGCAACTCCAACATAGAGGTTGAAAAGGAGACGCTCAGGCTCAGGGGCGTGATCAAGTCTTCCCACTGCAGGGGACCCAACATCCCCATGGGCAAGGCTGACAGGGCTGAGCTCAAGAATCTGCTAGCCAAGATAGGTTTGATCTGAAGCTATTCTCTTTCCTTTCTGTTTTTAGGTGCCAATAAAAGATAGGCTATTGATCCTAGCCTTCTCGGACTTGGAGTGTCGCCTGAACCAAGTTCCTTAGCTTCTGAATAGAGTTCTCATAAGCCGAGGGCTGACCGAGGAGACCGCCGAGTCCACAATCCGGCTTAACAATGATGTTCCTTCCGAAGAGGGTCAGATTCTCCTCTACTGAATGCCTAATCTGCTCCACGGTCTCAACCCTAGCGTTGGTCGTTGAGACAACGCCCAGCCCGAGGATCTTGTTGTGCTTCTCTATCTCGGCTCGCCTGTAGACCTTGAGATTGGTGGGGGTTCCCTGGAGTTCGTGGTCGATAATGTCGTTGGCGGCGCGTAGCATCATCCTCTTTATCGTGGGACTGACAGCGCCGCAGGTGTGGATGCCGGTGAAGCATCGGAGACCTTCGATGATGCTGTCAAGGGTCTCGATGATGAAGCCGAGGCGGTAGCCGTAGAGGATCCTTCTCCCCAGCATCACGGCTAAGAATGGCTCGTCCACGTTGACTATCGCAAATCCTGCCCTTTCGAGCTCCTTGCAGGCGTCGGCGACGATCTCAGCCAGCGCCGTCACAAGGTCGGGCTTAGAGGCTCCGCAGGTGAGAATATCTGTTCTGTCTATGTAGCCGGCGAGGGTGAACGGTCCGGTGACGCAGGCTTTCAGACCCTTTATTCTCCCTAGCTGATTGTTCTCTTTCAGCCACTCGAGGAAGAACGTAGCCGCCTCTAAGCCGACAGGGTGTTTTGGCTTTGTCACGTGACCGGTTTGGTGGGCGTTCTCCCCGTCGATCTTCAATCCATGCGCGTCAGCTAGGGGGGTCAGGAACTGGAGGTTCATGTTCATCGGGTGTTCCTTTGTGCCCAGAAGCTGGGGGCAGCATGGGTAGTCCAAGCCAGCGGAGAGCTTGTCGGCGATGGCTTTTCTCAAGTTGGCTCTCTCTGGCTTGAAGTCGTCTTGTAGTGGTAGGCTTCCCACGTCGGTCGTGGCCAGGCGCAAAGCCTCTAAGTCCCTCTTCAAGCTCAATCCCCTGTTTTCGACGCGCACCACAGGTTGCAGTCAGGCTTTGCACGTATTACTACAAAGGATATAAGGATTGCCTCTGATTACTTACAGTCATATATCGCGCTGGAATGAGCGAAGAGTGTGTCATCGTATTAATGCCTTTCTGGAGCAATGAATGTTTTCGAGAAGTTTCTACAACGCTCTTTACCCGAACAAATTAGACAGTAGCGTCTTGGGACCGTATTCTTTCCAGACCGTCAGTGTTACCGACGATCTCGTCAACTTGTCCTACAAGACGCCATACTTCTTGAAGACTTTCGCTACGCTTTCTCCTCTTCGTAGCTCCTCACGAACCCTGTCCTCGCCACCTCTCTTGCCCCGTTGCTAATCGTGTTGTCTTCATGCAACTTTTAGCGATCCCAGCACCGCCTGCAGTTCCCGGGTGTACAGTTCGTCCATGGGCAGTTGCCAATCCCTCACATATGATGTGCCTATGATGCCTCTCATCCTCAGGATCTCCTTCTCGATCATGGTGAACCTCGGCTCGTTGGAGAGGTCTATGTAGGGCAAGAGCTTGTAGTAGACGCCTCTGGCACCCCGGGTGTCTCCCCTCTCGAATCTGTTGAAGAGCTCAACCCATAGCTCTGGGAGACTGTCCCCCGGCAGACAGCCCCTAGCCCCCCTTATGAGCGCTTGGAGAAGCCATCTGCCCCCGCTACCGGTGAGGATCGTGAACTTCCCCCTTGACAGCCTGAGCGTCTCGGAGATCTTGATCATCGGTGCCACATCCTCGATCTTGGCGTACTTCACGTTCTCGATCTCCTCCGCCCACTTCGCCATCTGCGCGGCTGAGATCGGAACACCAGTGGCTGCCGGGGCGTCCTGGATCATGATTGGTATGTCGACAGAGTCGGAGATCTTCTTGTAGAAGTCGTATAGACCTTGGGCATCCGGCTTTATGAAGAATGGTGGAAGCAGCATCACAGCGTCGGCTCCCGCGTTGTGAGCGTATTTGCACATCTTCACCGCCCCGGCTATGCCCGTGTGTCCTGCACCCGCCACGACGGGGAGTCTGCCGTTCACTTCTTCGATCACTATGTCTGTTATCCTGTTCCGCTCCTCGTCGGAGAGCTTGTAGAACTCGCTGTGGATGCCGTGTATCGTGAGTCCGTGTACGCCCTTCTCGATCTCGAAGTTCACCAGCCTTCTAAGACTCTCCTCGTCCAGCTCTCCCTTTTTCGTGAAAGGTGTGCAGAGAACCGGAAGGATTCCCTCAATCTTCCCAGCCAACCAATCCACCAGATTCAGTTCGCGTATGCCACTTCTCTTATCATTTACTCAAGTCCTCGGTCAGGGCTTTGGACTTAGAGAGTCCCTCCTCTCAAGAACTCTTCAGACTCTCTTGTGACAAGCTGGAAAGAGCGTCTGGGTGGTCGGGGCTCACGCCTTTCTGATCGCGAGAGCTAGGACGAAGTTCACTACCATGACCAGGGCGGCGGTGTAGAAACAAGGCAGCACTCCCAGTGAGTTGAGGATGAGGGTCGTGGCGATCGGGCCGACTATGGCTCCGACATCGAAGGAGGTGCGGAACGTGCCGATGGCGGTTCCCCTGAGTGAGGGGTCCACTGATTCGGCGGCTAGGACGGGTAGTGTGACCTGAGCCATGCCGTTGGCGACGCCGAGCACGACCATTGTTGACACCAGCATCTCGAACCCCGTCGCGTAGATTAGGAGCAGGAAAGCCGCCGCGTAGAGCGCTGCCGCCATTAGCAGGAAGAACCTCCTGCCAAGCCGATCCGAGAGGGGTCCGCTTAGGAAGTTGGCTGCTATGAACCCAACCGATCGCAGTCCCATGAGGAGGCCTATGAAGGATACATCGTACTTGAGCATGGAGTTGAAGTAGAGTGGGAGGATGGTTGAGATCACGCCGTTCTCCACGAAGAAGACGATGAATCCAGAGGAGCATGCCAGCAGCAGGCCCCAGCTTCTTAGTTTGGACAGAGATGCTCTCAGATTCTTGTTTGACAGCCTTGTCTGGGATCTGTTGAACCTTCGTAGATCCCTGGATGTGAGGCTGATCGCTAGAGCCGGGCAGAGTGCAACCGCGTAGACTATGAAGGCCATGTTGAAGCCCAGATAGAGCGCGGCGTACCCGCCCAACAGGGGTCCGATGATGCTCCCGAGGAACTCGATTCCTTGGAAGGTTCCTAGGGCTCTGCCTCTGCTACGCGCCTCGAAGAGGTCTACGATCAGGGTCGAGGTCACGCAGAAGAACAGTGACGTGCCAAGACCCCACAGCCCGCGGGCCAGGATAAGCTGGAAGGCGTCGGTGGCTAGCCCGCACCAGAGGGATGCAATCAGTGTAAGTGTTATCCCGAGGATTATAGGGATCCTCCGGCCTGCACTGTCGGCGATGTAGCCTGATGGGAGCTCGATGAAGGTTCTGAAGACGAAGAAGCTTGAGACTACGAATCCCAGAAGCACCCCCGACACCCCGAGAGACCCGGCGTAAAGCGGGAGGAGTGGGTTTGCCATGCTTCCCCCGACTATCACCATCAGGCCGAGGGCGCTGAGGACGAAGAAGATCTTCGGGTATCCGGTTGACGTTGCAAATCCCAGCTCCTAAGAAATGACCATTACTCGGCATCGGGCTTCGTAGCATTGCCCCCTTCTCTATTTATGCTTTTACCGAGCGGAAGCAGCTCTAGGTAAACCTATTTATGCCTGGTATGGGATGAGCAGTGGCATCGATCGGAGATTGTCTAGGATGAAGAAGGTGATCGGCATCGTGGGAAGCCCTCGCGTTGGGGGCAACACAGAGTTTCTGGTGAGGGAGGCTTTGAAGGCAGCAGAGGCAGAGGGGGTTGAGACCGAGCTCATAACCTTGGCAGGTAAGAGGATCGAGCCGTGCACCAGCTGTCGTGTGTGCAGGGACAAGGGAAAGGACTGCCCCATAGACGACGACTTGAAGCCGATTTTCGACAGGATGCTCGCTTCTGATGGTATAATCTTGGGGTCTCCGGTTTACGTGGGTTCGGCCACAGCCCAAGTCAAGGCGTTGATTGACCGGGTCGCCTTCTGGGCTGGTGGGAGGGGAAGACCTCTCGAGAACAAGGTTGGTGGTCCGATCGTCGTTGCGAGACGAGCGGGTCAGAACTTCACGTTCGCGCAACTGCTTTACTTCTTCTTCTTAACCGGGATGATCATCCCCGGAACGACCTATTGGACCGTCGCCGTTGCGAGAGAGAAGGGTGAGGCTGCGAAGGATGAGGAGGGTGTGGCTACGATCCGGAACTTCGGCAGGAAGGTCGCGTGGCTCGCCAAGAAGATCGACTAGAAGCCCGGTCTTTCATCTCTCCTTCACGAATATCATCGGGATTATTGAAGCTGCCAACAGACCTGCCATCGCCATCCAGATGAGCGGGAAGGAGTGGTAAGCGTCAAGTAGGTAGCCGCAGACCCCGGGTATGGCGGAGGCTCCGATCATTCCGACTGTGTTAACAATCCCTGTGGCGAGTCCCCCGAATCTCACACCGCCGAGCTCGGCGACGAGCACCCAGTTGGCTGTGTTCCAGACTCGAACAACTCCCACTGCGATAAGAACCAAGATCAGGGCTGGGTAGTTGGGGTCTGCGGGGAGTAGGGAGAAGATCAGGGTGGCTGTGGAAAAGACTGTTAGTCCGACGAGTCCGGCTCGTTTTCGTCCGAACCTGTCGGCGAAGGCTCCACAGAGCGGTCCACCCATTATACCTACGACTGAGAGGATGAAGGTCAGGATGCCCGCGATCACGAGTGGCAGTCCATTGTATTCTACCAGCGTTGTTGGCATCCATCCCTGAGTGGTGTTCAGTATTCCGACCCAGAAGAACATGTTCGTGCACATGAGCCATAGACTGAGTAGTCTAAGCAGGTCTCTATGGGTCCGGATTGGCGGTTGCGACTTTGCCGGAGGGGCACTTTCCCCCTGTCTTTCTGGCAGACCCATCAACTGTTCGAGTCTGGTTGCTGATGGCAGCCCTCTGTCCTCCGGGGTTGCGCGGACGAGCATCCAGAATATGGGTGCGATCGCCAGGGCGGGGAGAGGGGTCAGTATGTAGACCGATCTCCAGCTCATCGTGGTGGCTATTATGGGTGCGACGATCATTATCATAGCAGACCCTAGTGATCCGAATGCAGACCAGATTCCCATTGCTGTGGCGCGTCTGTTACGGGTGAACCAGCTGCCTATCAGTCTGACTCCTGGGACGAAGATCATGCCTGTGCCGACGCCTGTGAAGAACCTGCATATCGCCCCTTGAATCCAGTCGCTTATGAAAGCCATCATGACTGTTGGGACGAAGAAGGCGAGCATGGAGATGGTGATCAAGATTCTTCCGCCATATCGGTCGGCCAGATACCCAACGGGGATCTGCATCATCGCGTAGCCGACGAAGAAGGCTGTGATGATCAGCCCAGCCTCGGTGAAGCTCATGCCCAGGTCAATCATCATCGGTGGTATAAGCGGCGCGTATAGGGCTCTGTGAAAGAAGGCCATGAAGAAGGCGGCGGATTGGCACGCGACGACAGTCCAAGCGTGCCTGTTGTATGCCCTGACAACAGCGGTTGATGACACATCATCATCTTCGTTCTGAGCAGCGGTCATCTCCGGGTTGCTGATGGCTTCAGTCTACTCCAGAAGGATCCTTCCGTAGCCCTCGATCGGACCTTTGAATCCTGCCTTTCTCAGCATCGCCCAGAGGGTCGCCGTGTTGCTCGAGACAACTGGTTTTTTCAGGCCTTTCTCAAGCTTCTGCACTACACCGATTGTTGGCAGGTTGGTGCAGCTTATGAAGACGCCCTGCGCTTCGGGTCGGTTGACCGTCCGGGCGAGTCTGAGGATTGTGCCGGGCTTCTGTGCTCCTATGGTTGGGTTATCTTCTATCCCCAAGCCCTTCAACTCCAGAACCCTAAACCCGCTGTCCTCTAGGAAGCGTTTCTCCAGGCTGTTGATCGAGTCTATGTACGGGGTCGCCACCGATATCTTCTCAAGATGCAGGGCTCTTAGGGCGTCGACCACGGCGCCGCTCGTCGCAATTGCTGGGGTTCCCGTTCCACGCTCAATCTTGGAGACGATCTCCCTGTCGTGTCCTAGACCGCGAATTAGGCTTCCGGAGGTGCAGCCGTATCCTATCACGTCGACCTTGGCGTCTGCCAGGCTTTGCACCGCCTCCTCGACCCCCCTTTCCATCTCAGCCAGCCCTTCGGGAGTGACGCGTTTGATGCGCATCCGCGCCGCGTGGACCGTAACGCTGGCTGGCTTCATTGCATAGAACTCGGGTTCCATCGTTGTGTTTGATGATGGGACTAGTAGACCCAGCCGGATGGTCATCTATGTCACCTAGGAGTTGCTTCTGGCTCTGCACTCTGATAAAGGATTCACCTTAGGGTTGGGATCCGCCTAGCGGTGCAGGGTTCGTCTAGGTTCGGCTTTTCTCCAGCTTTTTGACCGTTCCGTTCTTGAGACCGATGTAGGCGATATCCGTCATGCCCAGGAACAGCCCGGTCTCGATGACGCCTGGGATCATCCTTAGCCCTGCATTCAACGCCTCCAGGTTATCTATCGGTCCTAGGTCGGCGTCGATTATGTGGTTCCCGTTGTCGGTCAGTGTCCTTTCTCCCCCCTTCGTGCATCGGATGTTTGGGCGTGCTCCGAGTCTCGACAACCGATCCAGAACGGTGGTCATGGCGAACGGAAGGACTTCGACTGGGACTGATTGGTTGAGTCCAAGCCTCCGAGTAAGCTTTGTCTCGTCTGCGACGATTATCAACCGATCCGCGGCGGAGTCCACGATCTTCTCTCTGGTCAGGGCGCCGCCCATCCCCTTTATCAGGTTCAGAGCCACGTCCACCTGATCCGCCCCGTCGATTGCCAAGTCAAGTCTAGGGTGCTCGTCCAAGGTTGTCAGCGGGATTCCTAGCTCCGTCACTAGGGACGCGGTTCTGTTCGAGGTTGGAACCCCTAAGACGCTGAGATCCTCCTCGCGGATTCTCCGCGCGATCTCTCGGAAAGAGTAGACGACGGTACTCCCACTTCCGAGCCCCAGAACTTGACCGTCTCTAACGTGCTTCACGGCCTCAAGGGCAGCTGCCTTCTTCGCAGCCTCCTGCCAGCTCAAAGCCGTTTAAGCCTCGGTCTCGATCTGTTCTAGCCTTTCGAGAACCTTCACTACCTCGGATCGGATGGCCTCTATCCTGACCTCGGCTTCGCTCCTCGCCGGAGGCGCGATCGGCTGGGCTTCCTCCCTGCGCCTAGGCCTCCTTGGTGGAGCCTTTTCCTCAAGGGCTTCCTTCTCCTGCTCTGGTGTTGCCGGAGCCTCGGGTTGTGCGGGCTTCTGAGCCGCTCCCAGCCGGGACTGGATCTCGTCTATCCTCCTAGACATCTCGCCGAGCTTCTCGTTGAACATCGTGACCAGTCCGGTTCGCGCCTCTTCCAGTTCTCGGAGGTCGGCGACGAGCTGGTTCTGCGTGATCCTAGCGTCGATCTGTCTCATCTCTTCTTGGTACCTGCCTTGGAGCTGTCTCCTCTCGTCCACGGTTATCTTTCCCTCAGCCTCGGCCTCGATGATGTGGGTGAGGGCGTAGCTCGCGATTTCCTTTTGGAGGCCTAGCATCTTCAGCTCCCTCCTTGCCCTCTCAGCCTCATCCAGTGTCACGCTGAACCTCGCCTGAGCGCGCGCTGGTTCAGCCTGCTTGACCTCGGTCTTCTTCTCCTCAGCAGGCTTCTCCTCCTGCTTGCGCCTTTCCCAGGGCCAGACGATCAGCAGAATCATCATGCCTAGCAACGCCCCGGGTCCGAGCGGCTGAGCCGTGATCACCATTGGCTCCTCCAGCACCACAGACTGAACTTTCCTTGGTATTTAAGCATGAGCAATCGGTTTTGCACGGGGTTTGGAGCCCCGGGCGGGCTTCGATCCCACGATCTGCGGCTCTTCGACTTTCGACGTTACCGAGCCGTCGCTCTAGCCAGACTGAGCTACCGGGGCTTTCAGTTATCGAATTCGGTCTCGTCGGAGGTTAACTTATCCTTTATGGTTCGGGTTCTAGGCGTGTCTTCTCAACGAGTCTGCGCTCTGAGATCGGTTGCTCACCCAAGCCTGCGCGCGAGCCCCTCGATGGGAGTGTAATCGAAGTCGAAGCCCAGGTGTCTCGGACCGAAGATCTCCAGTCCTCGCTTCGTCATCCATATTTTTGCCGCCGGAACTCCGACGACAACGACCCTCCTCCCGATGCACGCCTTCAGATCCTCAACCCAGTTGCTCATTCCCCGCCCATTCTCAGCGTCCAATATGCAGAGGGAGTCCGGGCAGGTAACGACCGGAGTTCCGTTCTTCCAGGCTATCAGGAACTCGTTCTTGTACCATACCTTCAGCGTCTGACCTGTGTGCTCGTTGGTTCCGTCGAGGTTCATCGTTCCCCACATGAACGCCTCGCGTTTCTCCCGGGTCCAATCCGTGATTCTGCCCTCGAAAACCTTGACCCCCTTCGAGGACGCGATGAACGCCCCCACTGGGTCCTTTCCCGCCTCCCTAGCCTCTCTAATGGATTTGCCTATAGCGATGCAGCTCGTTATGGAGTTTGGAACGACTGCTCTTCTGATGGTCTTGCCTTTGGCGGGGCAGCGGGCTACGCCGCACAGCCCTCCGGAGACCACGGCCATGTATCGACAGATGTCCTCAGCCCTCTGGTCGCTGATAGCGTGTTTCAGGATCATTATGTCGCCGAAGGGGCTTGCTATGGCTAGGGGGGTGATGGGTACCTTCTTGACGTAGGTGGTCGACTGGGCGACCTCGGGCTTTGCTCTTCCACACACGTCTGCGTCTAGGGTCGGTTTTTCGTTCATAGCCGCCACGTACATTGGGACGATTGTGTTGCCTGCACCTATCTCAGCCGCGAGATACGCGTAGGGTTCCTGTCTGAGGTAGACCCCGAGTTCTTTGGTAGCCACTACCTCCGCCTTTTCGCGTATCCTTGGAAGGTTTGCCACCCGCTTCTGTATCTCCTCGGGAACGCCCCCTCCAACCCTGCTAACGATGAAGATCAAAGCCTCGTCTGGAACATCCTTGGGGTCGACGAGCTGAAACTCTTTCCCGGCTTTGAAGACCTCTTCGATCAGTGGCTTTCCCCATTCGATCGTGCCTCCTCCCCCGCAGCCGAGGATCTCGGCGCCGGTTTGAAGGTCGTCCATGTCCTGTCGGGTCAGCGTGCGCAAAGAATCATCTCCAGCCGTGAGATTCCAGTTGGCAACGCTTAAAATGGTAGCTGTTCATCGGTTGCTCAATTAAACTAGCCTGGAATCAACCCTTATCAGGGCCTCCTATAGCAAAGATGCCCGTGGGATCTCCTTGGAGCTCTAGTTCACCGAGGTGCATTCTGAGGGCAACTGTTCTCGGTTCAAATCCCAACTCTTCAAGTATTCGCAGCCCGTCAGAGCAGGGGGATGGGGTTCCCACCAATATCTCCGTACTGTCTCCCAGTCTCGCCACACAATGGGCTAAGAGCTCCTTTCCCACTCCTGGATAGTCCGGGTTGCAGGTACAGGGTCCGATGCGGTAGCCAGTCTCGGTTCTTCTGCACATCGCGTATCCAAGTAGTCGTGTTCCACTCCTCTTCACAAAGCAGAGGTCTGGGAACTCCTCATAGAGGAGGCGGATCGTCTTGACTCTGTTCGATCCGTAATACTCCGCATCAAAGGCAGAGATCTCATCGATCTCAGATGGTTTCATCGTACTGATGCCGACTCTGGGCGGAGTCTTCAATCCGATCTCGCGAGACTTTCTCAGCCTTGGGCAGTCGAACACGCCTTTGAACCCGAGCCTCTGATAGAGGCTTATCGCCCTCTGAACCGACTCCAGCCAGATCACCTCAACGCCAGTTGAGTGTAGATAGCCGATCGCGGTATTCATGAGGAGGGTACCGACCCCCTCTCCCCGGAACTCGGGCAGAACCACCAGGTTTCCAATCCAGCCGGCTTTGCCATAGCCGACTGTGAAGACGTGTCCAATGGGCTTTCCATCCAGCTCCGCCACGAACGAGCCATCGGGCTCGGATTTTAGGTATCTCTCGAAATCAGCGGGGAGCTGTCCCCAGCCCACGGTCTGGCATGACTTGACTGCAAACCCGATGTCTCCCACGCTGAACGTCCTGACCTTGACCATTCTTGATTCAGATCTAGTCTTGGGAGAAGATGTCGGATTTAGCGTTATAGCAGCTCTCCGATGGTCGAGTGTGGTGTCAGCCTCTTCATCGTCGTCTTGGCAATCAGTCTTCGGGGTGCTCCTATCTCAACTTTCGGTAGCCTTTGTTGGTGTTTATGTACGCCATGAGCGAGCCCGCCCTCTGGATTTCCAGCAAGAATCTGGGTATGGGACGTAGCGAGAGTGACATGTTCCTTGTGAGATCGTCTAGTGTGTTCGTGACTTGGTTGAGAACGACCTCGTCTTGGTCTCGGATCCCAGTTATGTCCGTGGACCCCTCGAACTGACGGGGCAACAGTCCATTGTTGACGCAGTTTCTCTTGAATATCCAGCCATATGTCTTAGCTATGACATAGACATCGCACTCCTTGAGCGCTATCACCGCGTGTTCCCGACTCGACCCGCATCCGAAGTTTCCCCCGGCTACCACCACGTCTCCCGCCGCTACCTTCTTCGCGAACTCGGGTCTGGTGTACTCAAAGACGTGCTTGGCCAGCTCCTTGGGGTCCGTCGTGATGTTGTACCTACCAGGAATTATGTGATCCGTGCTCACGTTGTCTCCGAAAACCCAGGCACGTCCCATTATAGATACCTCCTCGGGTCCACGATCTTTCCATCTATGGCGGTGGCTGCTGCAGTGGCTGGAGAGGCAAGATAGACCTCGGCCTTTGGGCTTCCCATCCTTCCCTGATAGTTTCGGTTGGTCGTGGAAAGGCAGACATCTCCGCTCCCCAGAACCCCCATATGTCTCCCTATACACGGTCCGCATCCGGCAGGTAGACAGAAGATTGCCCCGCTTCGAAGGAACGTCTCCACCAAGCCCTCTTGAAGGGCTTGTCTGTAGACTGAGGCGGTAGCCGGTATTATGATAGTTCTGACGTACCGGTCCACTCTTCTGCCGTTTAGAATACTCGCCGCGACCCTTAGGTCGTGTATGGTTCCGTTTGTGCAACTGCCGATGAAGACTTGGTCGACGTCTCTGCCCTCCACCTCACGGACGGTCTTGACGTTGTCTGGCTTGTGAGGACACGCGATCAGTGGCTCCAACCTGCTTGAGTCTATCTCTAAGGTGTCACAGTACTCCGCGTCTCGATCGGGGATCAGGTTCCGCTCCTTGTTCCAGAAGATCTCTGTGACGGCTCCGCACTCCGTGGCCATGATTCCCACGGGCATCCTCTCGTAGGGGTCTAGTCTCTCTAAGGTCTCGCCCGTGAACTCGATGACGGCGTCTTGACTACCCGAGATTCCGAGTTTGTGAACGTAGGCGAGGGCAATGTCCTTCGGAAACACGCCGGTGGGAGGTTCTCCGACGACCCTGATCAGTATGCTCTCCGGGACCTCAAGCCACGTTTCACCGGTTTGCCAGCAGGCTGCGATGTCTGTTGAGCCCATTCCGAGCGCGAGGGCTCCCACTACCCCGTAAACTGGGGTGTGTGAGTCTCCTCCGACTACGATGTCGCCTGCTTTGACGAGACCCTTCTCTATCATCAGGGTGTGACAGATGCCTTCTCCTTGGAAGAGCGTAATGCCGTGCTTTCTGCAGAAATCTCTTACCAGCCTCTGGTTGTCAGCCGCCTCTATAGAGGATGGAGGGACTATGTGGTCGAACACGATCACCAGTCTGTCTCGTTTCAGGCTTTTCGCCTCGAATTTCTCGAACGCCTCCACTGCTAACGGCGTTGTCTGATCGTGTGACATGATCTTGTCCACTGGCACGATCGCGAAGTCCCCCTGTCTAGCACCCCTTCTCTCGATCAGCTTTTCGATTACTGTGCTCATCTCAAGCCTCGCCTGCCCCTCGAATTGTTGAGGAGCTTGCTTAAGATGTTTACGGAAATCGCCAGGTCACTACCAAAAAGTTTACTATTCTAGCTATTGATTAACCAAGTCGTAGTAAAAAGATGAAATTGTTACCACGTAGTACGAAAAGCTTAATTCTCCATTGGCGAGCTTTGTGTCCATACTCGGTCGGAAGGACAAGCGGATGATAACCGTTCTTGACAGCACCCTCAGGGAGGGGGAGCTTCAGCCCGGAGTCTACTTCACGCGGGAGTCCCGGTTGGTTGTTGGAAAGGAACTTGCCGAGATAGGCACCAAGAGGATCGAGTTCCCCATCGTCTACCCCAACCGTGGCGAGAGTATAGAAGACATAAAGTCGGCGACGGACGAGATCCAGCGCTGCTACAGCGATGTCACCACAATCCTACAGATCAGGGCGCACAGGGACGACATCGATGTCGCCAGAAAGTACGACGTGGGAGGATGCGCCATATACCAAGCTCCGACTGAGATGCACAGACGCGACAAGTTTCGGGGTCTCGAACAGGATAAGCTCATAGAGAACTTCGTCAACATGCTGAGCCTCCTAAAGGATTACGGGTTCAGGTACAGGAGAGCCACCCTGGAAGACGCGTCCAGATTCATCTCAGAAGAGCGAGGACAGCAGGACACGTTCGAGTTCCTGGGTAGGCTGCTCGGGGCGGTGGAGCAGGCTGGGGCCACAGTGATAAGCATACCCGACACTAGCGGGATCCTTCCACCGTCAAAGTGCACCCAGTTCATAAACGAGGTCAAGAAGTTCACGCGAGCTCCCCTCGCATGTCACTTCCACAACGACTACGGGAACGCCCTGACAAACGCCCTCATAGCCGCGGGTGTTCCCGGGGTTGAGGAGGTTCACGTCAGCATCCTCGGCTTGGGGGCTAGGAACGGCATCACGGACCACTACGAGTTTATCGCTACCCTGCACGACCTCCAAGGGGTTGACTGCGGTGAGAGGAGGGACCAGTTCAGACCTCTCTATGAGAGGTTTGAGCAAGTCACAGGTGTTCCTATTCCGTGGAGACACCCTCTGTCACACCAGTGCTTCACCGAGAAGGCTGGGACGCACCAGTCACAGGTTATGAGGGATCCGAAGGGCTACATCCCGAGCAAGAAGGTCGACTATGACTCCAAGGGAACCATCAGGTTCGAGGCTGGGCAACTGATGAGCACCCGCATTGTCAACGAGCTACTGGATGGTCATGATGTTGGCGCAGAAGCGAAGGATTCGGTGGTAACCACAATCGCCGGAAGGTCGGCGTTGAGGCGCAGACCTGTCTCCCCCTGGGAGGTCAGGGAGATCGTTCGAGAGAAGACTGGGGTAGACCTCCCTATAGACAAGGTATCCAGGGTTATCCGTGGATCCGATTTCACATATATTCTTGTAAAGATGGTTCCCCAGTACACGACCGCGAAGATGTTGGAAGAGCTATCGCTGTGGCCTGAGATCGAAACCGTGGATGAGGTCTACGGTGAGGCGGATCTCATTCTTCTGACTAGGCTGAAGGACGCCAGCGGGACAGATGTGGTCGACAAAATACGCGCCAGATTCAAAGACGGAATCATCAAGACGGTGACCCTCCCTGTAGGCTAGTCGACTCCGAGCGTACTTGATGGACCACGAAGGACCCTGTCTGACCGCTCTGTCTTTTCTTGATTCTTGCATGGGAGGTCAGCAATCTTCATAGCTTCCAGAAGATTGAGAAGATGACTGGTCTTGGATGAGGGGCCTCTCTATGTCGCTCAATGATAGATTTTTGGAGCGTATGACGGGATACGTCTACAAAACCTCCACGTTTGACAAGGCAATACTAGCCGTGGGTTCGACGGAGTATCATGGGGATCATCTACCCTTCGGCACGGACACCCTAATAGCTCAATACATAGTGGAGAAGGTGGCTGAGAAGGTTGGGGGTTTTCTTGTGCTGCCTCCGATACCGTACGGCATGAGCCTCCACTACTCGGCTTTCCCCGTAGCCGTCACTCTGAGCTCGGCGACTCTAACATCGGTTTTGAGAGAGGTCTTCTCATCCCTGCTCAAGCACGGCATCAAGAAGCTGTTGATAATCAATGGGCACGACGGAAACATTCCCTCGATAGAGATCGCGGCGAGGGAGTTCCGAGTTGAGCACCCTGAGATGAGGATAAGCGTGTTGGAAGCCTGGTGGATCACCGCGGGTGAGCTGCTTCCAAAGGGAACGTTCGAGGTTTGGAATGGGCTGGGTCATGGAGGCGAGGGTGAGACGTCGATGATGATGGCCGTCGCGCCCAGACTGGTGGATATGAGGCACGCTAGAGGAGTCGTGCCGAGGCTTCCGTCACACGTTCAGATAAAGTGGACGTTTGACGAGATAACTCCGTACGGCGTCACCGGAGACCCGAGAAAAGCCGCGAGGAAGAAGGGAGAGAAGATGAAGAGAGTCCTCGTTGACCTCGTGGTGTCCTTCGTTAAAGAGATGGACGAGAAGGATTGGGATTACCGTGTGAAGAAACGACCCATCTAACATCTGGTCGTGATGCGCGTCCGCTGTGCCTGTCTCAGGCGTGACACAAGGTATAATAGAAAAGCCCAGGCGATTAACTCTCACTGCGCGAAACTTGTTCCAACCGCGGGGATGGCTGAGCTTGGTCAAAAGCGCAGGGCTTAGGACCCTGTGGCGGAGGCCTTCGTGGGTTCAAGTCCCACTCCCCGCACCATATCATGAGTCATAAATCAAGCTTCTTTTGCAAAAACGTCGTTTCATCTGTCCTTTCAGATGTCGTGACACGAAGAGCTGTGAATTTTCGGAATTTTTTAAACCCACAAACCTTTTTCATTTTGTCATAATACTTAGCAATTACCCAAAAACAAAAGGTTCAAAGATGAATAAGATATAGCAATGGCAGGAATCTTGAGTATTCTCGGGGAAGAGGGCTGCAGGGATTACCCCTTGCCCTTCCCGATTGGTGGGATAACGCCAAGCTGTTGCATCATACCCAATGTGTCCTCGTTGAACCAGCGTTCTGCCACTTTACCGCCCGTGATGCGAAAGATTGTGATCCCCGTCACCGTTACTTGCTTGCCGGTAGGCGCTATGCCTCTAAGGGGACCTTTGTGCGTCCCACGAGCTGTCCAGCGCGCTACGACTTTGTCGTTTTCGGCGACGAGGTCCTCTAAAGTGAAATGAAGATCGGGGAAAGCGGTGCGATTCATGGTGACCAGTTGTTTGAAGCCCTCTCTCTGCGGAAGCCCGGCAAGGGCGGGATGATGGTCAACGTAGTCGGTGGCGAAATTCTCGTCTACAAAGATCATGTTCCCTTTGTGCCACACCTCCTCCATAAAACGCCGGAGCAAGGTCTTGTTCTCTTCAAGTGACGTAAGTATCACCTCCTTTCAATTCTAGATCTATCTATTTATCTACGTTTCCAATCATAATAATATATGTTTAACCTATTAAAGAGCTGCATCTATACGTGGTCTCTAACCGCACGACGGTACGCCGCCTGAGGAGCCACAATTTAGCAACTTCTAGCAATCTTTGAAATGAGAAGTGGTATCATTCTTTCAATAACTCTATAAACTAGAAGAAATTGATATCATGGTCTTCGAGTAGCGTTAGTTTATCCCTCAAAGGTTTTTGAGAGATGTTGAATAAGAGATTATTGATTGTGTGTCTGGCAATGGTGGTGGATCCTCTCATAGTTGAGAGCTATAATCCTCTTGTTTCTGTATTGAAAACAGCTTTTGATGTTAACATTGATTTAATCGCTCTCTCGCTTACTTTCCACATGTTACCTCTCGCTATACTGAGTCTTTTTTCCGGGTCGTTGTCTGACCTCTTTCACAGGCCAAGGATCCTGATGTATGGACTCCTCATCTCTTCTGCTGGCTCGTTGATAGGCGTCATTTCTCCGAATATAACATTCTTCCTATTGTCCAGAAGCATTCAAGGGATAGGCTCAGCATTCATAATGCCCATAGCTCTCGCCTTAATCGGAGATATTACGCCAAGAGAGGCGCTTGGAAAGGCTATTGGCTTTTCCGGGGTGATTAGTAGTCTTTTTGGGGTAACTCTTGGACCCCTGATCAGCGGGTTTCTAGGAGGCATAGAGTGGAGAATAATGCCTCTGCTAATCTTTTCATACAGTCTAATCTTAGCTGTCCTAAGCAGGATAACTCTTAGAGGGATAGCAGTATCCCCGAAGAAGGGAAGTATGAGCTTCATCCTTCAACAGATCAAGCAAACAGCTGGAAATAGAAACATCGCCTTGTTAAGCGTGGCAGGATTCTTATCGCTTTTTACCTTTCAAGGTATAATGCCCTTAATCTCCGATGTGCTTTCTCTCCCGCCTCTTTTAGTAGAGAAGAGCCAAATCGGCATCATATTCTCGATAGTGGGATTCGTTGGAATACTATCCTCGTTTTTTGGAGGCATCCTAACAGACAAAATAGGGGGCAGGAAAAACATGGCCCTCGGATTTCTTATGATGTTAGCGCCAATGTTTCTATTGATCTTCACAAACTCATATTGGTTATACCTCGTTTTGTTACCTGCTCTCAGTTGTTTTAGTCGTCTTGCACATGTCGCAAGAAGCGCGCTTGCGGTAGAGCTCACACCCGAATCGAGAGGAACCGCGTCATCATTCTTCAACTTCGCCGGCTTTCTCGGATTTGCATCAGCACCAGTAGCATTGACACAGATCTATACCACGTTTGGGATAAATTCAGTTTATCTGTTAAACGTATTTCTATTGATACTATGCGTTGTATTCACTTTCCTAATCCGCACTATTCAAGATAAATAACCGCGGAGCATGTAGGCTACTGATATAGACGTCCCAGTTCCTCCTATCGGAAGTGAATCATAGGTTTCTGCCATTGAAGAGACCGCCGAGGAAACAATAGAAAACGCCATGAAAACCGACGATTTTTGGTTCTTCAAGAAACCTGAGGCGTTTATCCACGCGCCACCAATAAACGTCGTCACAAAGTTTTGAGCATTGTGAGGTTTTCAATCGTATGATGCTCTTGTTATCTCCTTTGAAATCTTTTGTCCGATTTTGTCGGTGGCTCTGATGGCGTGAACGACCTTTTCCGGCGTCACTTTCATGCTCATCTTGTGTATGGTTTCCCCCTCGGCGGTTGCCTTCTCGGCGACTCTCCAAAGGTCTTCGTCGGTCGCGTCTGCCAGACCTATCTCACCTAGAGTCTCGGGCAAGCCGATCTCGTGACCGAACCTGAACACGTCGTATACTACGTCACGGGGTTGATCATCCAACACGACTTGGACGCAAGTTCCGAAGTGCACGAGCTCTCCGTGGTACTGATGAGGCTGCATCTTCTCTTCTAGGGCTGAGAGGCCATCGTATATGGAGTGGGCGGCGGCGAGTCCTCCGCTCTCAAAGGCTAGTCCGCTAAGGAGGACGTTGCCCTCGACGACCGCCTCTAGTGCCGCGGATACGACGTTGTGCTTCGCGCTGAGCATGGCTTCCCTTCCCCACATCTTCAATAGGTCGTGGAGGAAGAAGGCCAAGTTCATGCTTGTTAGCGGTGAGAAGCCTCCGAGAGGTTTTGCGATCTGATTGTTGTGTCCAGATCTGTAACATGCTTCAACCTCAAACCTCTTTGAGAAGGCGTCGCCTATGCCGCATGCAAGGTAACGAGCAGGCGCCTCGGAGATGATTCTTGTATCTACCACAACGGCGTCTGGGGATCTGTCGTAGAATCTGTACTCCTTAAACTGGTGCTCTGCGGTGTACATGACCGAGAGCGATGAGGTGGGGGCATCTGTCGACGCCGTTGTCGGGAATGATATCATGGGGAGCCTCATTCTGTTGCTCACCGCCTTGCCGGTGTCTATCGCCTTTCCCCCACCGACGCCGATGACAACGTCGCAATCGTTATTGGTAGCTATCTCAGCAAGTCTTCCAACCTCTTCATCGCAGCACTCGTTTCCCCAAACTTGGTTCTTTCCGAATTCCTCAACAGTGTAATTTACCCTCTTTTCCTCGAGAGCCTCAAAAAGTCGATGCTTCTCTAACGCCTTGAGTGCGCTAGGTCCTCCAAAGATGAAAGCTCGCTCTCCGAGAGTGGACACGATTTCAGGTGTGGTACCCTGAGTGGTCCCAGGTCCCTGATAGTACCTCATGGGTGAAGCAAAAGCCTTCGTGAGCAGAGTTGGCTTAGGTAACATGATTGTCTACTTCGCTCGCGACAAAAAGAAGATTTTTGTGGCGTACTCTCTCGGAGTTGCAGTGCCTCCCGTGTATTGGGTTACAGATAGATTGAGCGCCTAGTTGCGTTCGAATGGAAACATGAAGAAAAAGCGTCGAGGGTGGTGTATCCCCGCCGCGTAGTCAACACACTAGGCGGATAGGTCGGTCCAGTACTGGGCTTGGAAGCCAAGCTCTACTTTCGTCATGACCTCCAACAGCGCTGCGCGCCCTGAGTCGAGGGACTTCTTGGCCCTCTTGATGGCTGGGATGATCTCGTCAGGTTTCTCCACTCTTTCGCTATGTCCCCCCAGCCCCTCCGCGATCTTGGCGTAGTTCCCCGACAGGACGGACATGCTCGGGGTCCACTGGAAGTAGGTTCCCATGCCGCAGTTGTTGAGGACGACCGTGAGTATCGGAATCTTCTCCCTCACCGCTGTCTCGAAGTCCATGCCCGTCATGCCGAAGGCGCTGTCTCCCATTACGTTTATGACCATCTTCTTTGGCTCGGCAAGCTTCGCTCCCATAGCTCCGCCGAGCGAGTATCCCAGCGTGCTGTGTTGACCCCATCCTAGGTAGCCTCTCGGGGTCGTGGTCTCGTAGAATGGTGCTAAGTGGTCTCTCGGGCAGCCCGCTTCGTGGGTGATGATCGTGTTCTTCTTGTCCACGGTGTGGACCAAGTCCCACACAACCCTGAGAGGGTTGATCGGGACCTCGTTCGATGTCAGCTTTGGCATCCACTCCCTCAGCCACTCCCCTTTCAGCCTCTTGATCTCCTCGGTCAGCGCCCTCGCCCTGGTCCGAGCTTTGCCGCGAGACTGCCTCTTGACCTCGTCTATCAGCTGCCTCAGGATGAGCCCCGCATCGCCCAGGATGATGAAGTCAGCCGCGTAGTCCTTGTTAAGATCGTACTCGTCGATGCTCGACTGGACGATGATCTTCCCTTTGGGGATTGGGGCTCCAAGACCCCTTGTTAGGCTGGCACCTACGGAGAAGACTAGGTCAGCCTTCCGCAAGAAGTGCGCCGCTACCTTGCTGCCGGTCCTCCCACCCGTGCCGATCGCGAGCGGGTGGTCTTCCGAGAAGACTCCTTTTGCCTTCAATGTAGTCATGACCGGAGCTTGAACCAGCTCTACGAACTCGTGGAGCTCGTTCCACGCGCCAGCGTAGTACACGCCCTCACCCGCGTAGATGAGCGGATTCTTGGCGGCGAGAAGAGCTCTCACCGCCACCTCTATGTCGTGCGGGTTGCCCCCGCTCTTCCAGCCCGCAACTGGCTTGTAACTGAACTTGGCATCGTCTAATTCTTCGGTTGCCACGTCGGAGGGCATCTCAAGAAAGACTGGACCGGGTCTGCCGGTTCTCAGGTATGTGAATGCCCGTCTCATCAGCTCCGGAACACGGTCAGCATAGTTCATCCTCTCAGCCCACTTGGTGACCTTGTGGAGGCTGAACAAGGCGTCGAGTTCCTGAGTAGTCCTCGTGCCTATCATTCGCCTGGGTACTTGATCAGCCAAGATCAGCATCGGCACGAGGTCTGAGTGGGCTTGGGCGATCCCTGAGAAGGCGTTCTCCAACCCGACTCCAGCCGAGACTAGCGCCACACCAGACTGACGGCTGACTCGCGTGTAGGCGTCGGCGATGTTGACCGCTACCCTCTCCTGCCTGGTGAGGATGGTCCTGATCCCCGCCTCGGCTGCGGCGTTGATGATCTGGTTGGGTGGAAATCCGCTTACAAACTTCACTCCCTCGAGTTTGAGGATCTCGGCTACCGCCGCTGAGCCCTTCATAATCATCGACCTGATTATCTGTTCGCTTCGATTATCCCTAAAGCGTTTTCACCTTAGTCAAAACTTGACAATCTCATGGACCGGGCTTTTCCCGATCGCGGTTTCTGGAGTTTTGATGTTGTATGCGTATCTGTTATATTTCCAAGTTTATGAAACCAGTTTGCGTGGTATGCTATGAAGTTCTTGATTCTTCAGTGGATCAATCCCCAGGTTCCGATTGAGAGGCTGGCGAAGCTGACGCCTGCTCAGATGAAGTACATAGAAGAGATGAAAGCCCGGGGGAGGATCGAGGCGTACTACCACCTGATCGGGCAGCAGGGGCACATGGTTATAGTCGATGTGGACTCGGACGAGGAGCTTACTCGTTTCATTGGCGACGATCCTATGTTCTTCCACAGTCACAGGGAGGTCTATCCCTTGACAACCCTCGAAGCTCACAGGAAGCATCTGATGGAGCTACTGAAGAAGTAGTAGACCTAGCTCCTTTGTTTGATCCCTCAGCTTCTCCCCGTTACCTAGGGGTTGCGTGAGCCAGTATCCGAGTGGAGGCTTTCAGCTTCTTGGTGGGCTGAGGGAGCACATGCTCACTCTTCCATAAAAAGGGAGGAGAAGGATCAGATGAAGAGGGTTACGTCCGCGTCGGAGGCTATCTGAAGGAAGGTCGCTGCGCCCACTATCTGATCGACCTCGGGGATGAAGTCCTCGCGTTTTATCCCGAACATCTCCATGCTCGGGCTGCAGGCGTATATGTGCAGGAGCTTCGATGCCTTCGCTCTCTTCAGCATCTCGTAGGGGGTGGGGTACTTCATGTCCTTGAGCTTCTTCGCGAGCTGCGGCTCCAAATGCTTGTACTCCGTTGGCAGACCAGCCTTCTCCATGGCTCCCTTGACCAGCATGCCCAGACCCCAGAAGGTGAAGTAGAGGTGGGCTTCCATGTCGCTTGCGACTGCTGTCGAGGTCAGTATGAAGGCGCAGTAGAGCTTGTCCAGCGTTCCGCTTTCGACTACGATCGCCAGCTTTTTCCTCCTCTTCTCAGTCAAGGTTATCTCCCTCACATTTTCGTGCCGTCTTCAGGAAATATCACACTTTCTCTGCTCAGATATCAAGCGACATCGCGCTCAGTAAAGTCGCGCATAGATCCACCGAGGATTGGATCGACGAGTGTGTAATTCGCTTGCTCTTGTGCGAGAAGGGCGTGATATTCATGGAAGGATTTCCTTCCCATGACCTAGAAAAGTTTCCTTTTCAACAAGGCTTTTCCCGTTTCCCACGAAAGAATCGTCGGTGCTTTTGACTATGGAAACCGAGGAGGACACGTACTCGACTGTCTTTTCGGTGCTCAAGCACCCTGTCCGTCGCAGGATCGTCAGGATGCTCAGGGCCAAACCACACACCTACACGGAGATCCTCAAGGCCCTGAACGTGGAGACCGGCTACCTCAACTACCACCTGGAGAGCATGCGGGAGCTCATCACCAAGGACGCACAGGGCAGGTACAGCCTGTCGGTCTTCGGAGAGGCCGCTGCAAACCTCATCACACGGGTCGAGGAACCGGATCTGGAGAGGAAGACAGAGACGAAAGTCATGGGTCTCATGCTGACTCGGACACAGCTCCTGACCGTGGCTTTAGCCGTCCTCCTAGTCTCCAACGTCTATACCCTCTTGGTTTATCGGGGACTGTATGTGGACAGAACGAACGCCTTGGGTGAGATCGTGATTCAAACCAGAGGGCTGCTCAGTGAGGCTAACCACATCTTAAACCACACCGTGATAGAGAGGCGAATAGACTTTGATACATGGGCGGTCATGCTCAGAGACTTGAGCCTTCAGCTCAGGCTATACAACACAATATCCACGCTTGACTTTGACCACAAGCATCAGTGGGTTCAGATAAGGACAGCGGTGGATGAGGTAACGGTCCTGTTCTATCAGATCGACCAGAAGTATGGTCAGACAGGTGTACGCTATTTCAGCTTGTCGAGTTCTCAAGCATCATCCCTAACAAGCCTCCTCGAAGGACTAGTAATAGTTGAGTCGGATGCGTTTCCGAAAAGAATCGTCTGGGGGGCGAGTCCTGAGGTCAGAGTGGACGAAGAGGGTCTGACCAGAGCAGTTGAGGCGGCTATGTCTGTTCAAACCAGAGTGCAGAGCGCAGACAAAGATTTCTTTCTATGAGGTAAAAAGTTCAAGTCGCGCATTATGCTAGCCACTAATGCCAAAGACGGATCTTTGCCCAGATTATTGAGAGCTGAAAGGCGTCAAGTCATGTGAAACTAGCCAGCAAACTGGTGCTCCGGCCGGGATTCGAACCCGGGTTTCCGGCTCGAAAGGCCGGAATACTTCTCCGTGAGAACTGACCGGACTATACTACCGGAGCGGTCACAACTACAGGGAATTGGTGTCGAATTTATAGATTGTTAAGGGAGTTGGTGGGCCCGCCCGGCTTCGGTCCGGGGACCAATCCCCGGGTGGTGGTTCTGCCCTACACCCTACAGGTTATGAGCCTCAACCCGAATGTCTGTCGCTCTAACCTAGCTGAGCGTCCCGGCTTACAGTGCTTACGGGCCCATTTCTCGGCGGACCCGACTAGAGTGAAGATAAGCCGCGTTAATAAAAGCTACTTCCGGCGTTCCGGATGTATTCGTCGGGTCACACGATGTGTTCTGGCGGTGCTGGCTTCTTCTTCTCGTAGGCTTCCAGCTTGTCCAGGGTGTCGATGTATCTAAGCGCGTTCGAGCGGGCTTTGCAGTACTCCCTGAAGATCTTCTTCCGGTTGCTCTGGACGAAGGAGATTCCGGTCAGCGCCTCGCTCATGATCCCGACCAAGAAGTCTTTCAGGACTTGGACTCTCTCGTCGTCCAGTTTCCTTCCCCTCTTCAGCTTGATCCGCGTCTCTAGGTTGAACTCACTGTCCTTGACGTACACGGAGAAGGTCTTGGTTTTTCTGCTGTACCGCGTCTGGACTGACAACGGCTCCCCTGCCGGCGCTCTCGGTGTCCGATAGGTAGCGGAAGCGTGGTTCTTAACCTTTGCTGAGATCTCGGATGGTCTCTCTGGCGCCGGTGGATTCGTCGGGTTAGGGGGTCTTCCCCGCAACCCTCGGACTCGAACCGCCGACCAACGGGTTAACAGCTTCAGCCCGAAGGATTTCCTCCTCCGGCCCGCTGCTCTACTGCTCTCCAGGAAGGAGAACTAACCCGGAGCCGAGCTGAGCTACACCGGCGCCTCTTTAGACTGGAATTCCGCCCATATTTAAGCCTCTCTGGATGGAGAAAGCTTGTCGACGAAGCGTACAGCCTGGCGGTACATATAAGTGAGGACGCCCTAGCTTGCTAGCTCCTTGAATCTCTCTGGCAGATACTTCTCGACGAGGTACGTCAGCCCGTATCGTGAGAACGCCTCGAGCTCACACTTCCTCTTGTTCTTTACGAAGGTCGAGATCTCCCTCTGCCAGAGCTTCGCGTCGTATCTCGGGTCCTTCTGGAGCTCGTAGAGCCTCTTCATGTCTAGGTCGGTCAGCCCCTCTGTGGGGAGCTTGTACCTTGGTATGTCCGTTGCCCAGACTCCCGACCACTTCGCGTTTGGCGTGGTGAGCTCGGTCAGGTGTGCACAGTTCGCGGAGCCCGATATTATGACCATGGCGATGTGCATTCCCCACGGGTCTCCGTCTGTGAAGATGTAGACCGGGAGGTCCAGTTCCCGGTTGAGCCGCCGTATGAGGCATCGGGTGGCTCGTGGGGGTTGACCTGCCGTGTGGATCAGCAGTGATTTAAACGTCTTGTAGGCTCTCTCTTCCACGAACCTAGTGAATATGGCACCCTTCTCTATGACGATCACTTTGTCTGCCTTTGTGCCAACGAACTCAGCCGAGGTGAGGGCTGGGCCTATCATAACGCCGTCTGGGTGGGAGGTGAGGTTGAGGCGTCTACCCTCGTATCCCGGTATCGTGTACTCGATCGTTAGGTCGCCGAAGATTGCTGAGCGTTCTTCTGGGAATACGTGGAAGTCTTCCCTCGCTCCGCTCACCATGGTCTCCAGATCGGTTATGATGCTGTCGGACTCCTGCTGGTCCGTGAAGCTCATGTCGTAGGCTTGGGCGGAGTAGTAGACGTCTCTCAGGGTGCTCGTCTTGTTCCTCTTGCACAGGTCGTGCACGAAGTCAGCGACCCAGACGAGTTGGGTGAACGGTCGGATGTGCCGGATGTTCCTCGCGCTTCTCCGCGAGGTCCTCTTTCCCAGCACGTACTGGCGGAGGGCTGTGTCGTAGTTTATGTTCGTTATCGACCTGCTCAGCATTCTGACCCACGGGAACTCACCCGTGCTCATCTGGTCGTAGATGCGCTTTCCGAAGTCCTCGAGGTTGCCGATCATCATCTCTCTCCTCTTCTTGATCGAGTCTCGGGCGCTCTCTCGTCTACTTGGCATTATGTGTCAGGCTCCTGAGAAGTGGGTTGATGTCAGGCTCCTTCCTTCTTCCGGATAATTCGGTGGAGAACTGGGCGATCTTTGGGAGGTATCTTGAGAAGACATCTATCCGTTTTCTCTCCCGCTCGATGTTCTCCTTTCTGGCTAGGTATGTGGCTAGCTTCCGCGCGACCTCTCTAACGGCGTTCAGGACCTCCTTCTCGACCTCGGGACGATCCGCGATGAACTCCTTCCCCACTGTCTTGTACGGGATCTTCGTCGAGCATATGTGAATGACCAGGGCGAGAGGTGTGTCCTGGGCTACCTTGTAGCGGTTCCAGTTCATCATCGTGTGGATGACCTTGTAGGTGACGTCGCTCGCCTCGTCGTAGAGGAGGGGGATCCTGTTCGCGAACCTGAAGAGGAGTATGCTGCCTGTCTTAGGCACGTCTCCTCCGTAGGCTATTCCCGCTTCTACGATGAAGGGGAAGCCTGAGTACGCCGATGGCTTTCTTGTCTCCACTGCGACGAACTCCGGGTTCAGCTCCTTCTTGATCCCCGCCTCGAACAGCTCTGCGCCGAGGGGAGACAGCACGCCGGCGTCTGGGGGGAGGAACCCGTCGAAGCTCTTCATTGTCTGGACTAGGGTCACGATCTCCTGTGGCTTGAGTTCTCTCGGGTTTTCGGCGTGGTCGACCTTGGCTGCGTCCAAGAAGCGCTTCGCGATGTTCTTGCCCACCCGGTGGAAGTGGGTTGTCAGGAAGTCCATCATATCCTCGGCGTCGGTCACGTTTACGATCCGCCTGATAGTCTCCACGTCGACGCCGTACGGGTGGGGCAGTATCTCCTTCGGAGGCTGTGGCATCTTCGTCATTACCCTGCGGAACCTGTAGAGGCGGCCGTCTGGGTCGACGAATGTTATGTTCGCGTAGGGGGTCACCATGGCGGTCTGCTTGAAGTACTCCAGAAGCTTGGGCATGGCACGGATGTAGTCGCCCTCGATGCTGAACTCGACTATGGTGCCGCGCCAACCCTTGCTGTTCGCGAGTTTCTCTCTCCTCATTATGATCGGTCGGTTCTTCTGGATGTCGGTCATGATCTCGAAGACGTGGATGTCGTTGGTTCCAATACTGGAGGTTATCGAGGCTGGGCGATGGGTGGTAATCTGCCCGTACAGAATGGCCATCTTGCCGCCCAGTCCGAAGGTGCCCCGCATCTGTCTGAGCTGGTACTTCGAGCCGTAGAGGACCTGACCGAACGCGGACGGGATGAACTCGGCTGGAATCCCTGATCCGTTATCCGCGACTCTGAGGCTGTAGGTGCGGACTCCGGAGAATTGCTTAGCCTCATCATCTTCCGTGCCTCCTTCCGTAGGCATGTAGACCTGCTGGGAGATCTCTCCCTCCGTTGAGAGTCGCACGTAGATGTCTGGTGGTATCTGATGGACCTCGCAGGCGTCGAGGCTGTTTTCGGTGAGCTCTCTGACAGCCGAGTATATGGCTCGGGAGGGGTTGCTGAACCCGGCGATGTCCCGGTTTCTGTAGAAGAAGTCGGCGGGGCTTATTTCCTGGAAGACTTCCTGTGGTCTTGCTTCGCTCATTCTTCTTCCTCGATTCCTGTGGGAAGTGGTTCCAGCCAGAGCTGCATTTCTTCCTTCTTGATATCTCTCCTTTTCTGGTAGAGGAACCGGTAGACGGTCTTGTGTTCACACCCCTCAATCAGCATCGAGACAGCCTCCTTCGCGACGTTGAACTGGATCGGTTCCCCGATTATGGACACTGTGTATCCGTAGACAGAGATGTCCGCCCCGGTCAGCTCCTCGATCGTCGCTCGTATTTTTCCGCGTCTTCCTATGATCCTGCCCTCGATCCTCTCGATGGCTGACTTGGACCTTCCGATGTAGTCTCTGAGGTCGATGACCTCGAAAAGAATGTTATCGTCTGTGAGTCTTATCGCCTTGTCTGGGGCGAAGCCTCTGCCGATGGCGATGACCACGTTCTTCGTCTTGAAGATCGCGGACGGGTCCTGCTGCTCGAGTTTGAGCCTGATTTCCACATCGCCCGTCTCGCTGTTCACTTCGACAGTCACTTGGAGCGTCTCCTCAATGAGCTTTCTGACACTTCCCTTAGGGCCGATGAGGGCGCCGACCCGGTCGAGCGGGATCTTAACGTAAGTTACTGCCTCGGTCACCTTTGACTACCTGCTCATAGACCTTCTCAACTGGGAGAACGTTCACACCTAACAGTTTGAAGTAGCGATTTAAGTTTTCGAGATCTCTCTTGAGGAATCTCTCCGCCATCGGGTGTTCGATGGGAACGCCTTGGGATAGGTCGAATATGACGGGTTTCCCCCTCCAGATCATAACGTTGTACTCGCTCAGGTCGGCGTGGATTAGCTTCGCCTTGGTGTACAGCTTGTACACCGCCCCAACGAGGGACTGGTAAAGTTTAGCCTGATCTCTTATCGGGGTGTCTTTCAAGAGCGGGGCTGGTACGCCTCCTCTGCCGATGAACTCCATGATCAGAACGTTCCTCTTGACAAGCATCGGCTTTGGCACTCTGACTCCGGCGTCGTGGGCTAGTTTCAGGTTTTTGAACTCCTTTTGAGCCCATGAGTAGATGAGCGATCTCGTGTCGTGCTTTATGCGTCTAAAGCGTGGATCACCCTCTAGGTATGGTAGCATGCCCCTCCTGAACTCGGCGGACGTTGTCAGGTAGATCTTCACCGCTACGTAGTTTCCGTCGGCGTCCACTCCGGAGTATACCCTCGACTCCTTTCCTGCGCTCACAACACCCTCGAGCCTCTCAAGGGCTCCTTGGTTCATCAGCTCGTAGATCGTCATCAAGGTCGAATGGTCGAAGACTTCCTCGAGAACCGCCGCGGCGCCTGTGCGGTCCTTGCGGAGGAATCTGTCCCTCTCCTCTACAACCCGAAGTCGATGTTCCAGACGCTTCGTTCTTGTGGGGCTAAGCCTGTCCTCGTCTTCGGTCATGATAGTGTCACAGAGGATTTCGACTTGCCTGTGCTTAAAGTCAACTTTTCAGAAGTGGCGCGGGTGGAGCTGGTTACCGCCTTTCGTGCTGTTAGAGGCATTCAAGAGTCTTTGAAAGCCGCCTCAGCGGCGGTTTGGGGACTCTCGGCTTAGACCCACTCGTCGGGGATGAGGTCTCTCTTTCTGAGGAGCTTGGTCTGCCCCCTGTAGTAGCGCCATAGGATGTTTGCTCTGCCCTCCTCAAAGCCCCAGGGCTCGACGAGGACGAGGTCTCCTGCTCTTATCCAGACCCTCCTCTTCAGCTTTCCCCTGATCCTGCACAGCCACTTCTTCTGGTCGACGCAGTAGACTAGGATGCGGTCGTACCCCAAGAAGTTCTCTACCCGTCCGATCATTTGCCCCGGACCGGGGAGCATCAGGTCTTTAGCCAGGTCCTCTTCGCTGATAACCTTCTTCTTTCCCATGCACCTGCCTCTTTCTTGTAGAGGATGCCTTCCTAGCTCTTAAGGCTATAACCGCAGCCTAGAGCCGCATGATCTGGGCGTGAGGCACACCCGATATTAGGATGACCGCTTGGGGGTGGACAAGTCCCTCCTTCACTGCCCTCTCGACGATGATTGTTCCGATCAGGTTGGCTGTCGTCGCCTCCCTTAGGAGTCTGACAGCCTCGTCAAGCTTCACTCTCGCCCCGTCGTAGAATTTCGGGGTGATCTCAAGCGTTAGCTTTCCGTGCTTCAGTTTCTTTCCTAGGATGCTCGAGTCGCAGGCTGCGACTAGGACATGTCCCTGCATCCTGATGACGTTGACGCAGATCTCGGTCAAGGCGTGCTTCAAAACAATTTTATGTGGCGCGTCGATATGAGTCTTCCCGAGTTCAGGCTTAGACCGTTCTTATGGAGGATCTTGCGCCGCAGGCTTTACAGACCAAGAAGTTGAAGCGGTCTTTGCGGACGATGTCTGTGTCGGGCTGGTGGCAGACGGGGCACAGGACGAACTCCTGTATGTACCGGTTCACGAGCCCTCCTATCGCCTGACTGGTGAACTTGCCTTGGAAGACTGCGCGCGACTCTTCCACCGAGCTTGCGGTGGCAAGCTCCCCGGATAGGAACTTCAGCAGATGCTTGGGATCTCTTTCCAAGTACGTGCAGAGCTCTCTGAAGTTGTGGAGAATCGTCCTGTTTCCCGTGACTGCGCTCTCCGGCTTAGGAGGCTCAAACCTGTCCTTCTTTGAAGTCTCCTTCGGAAGCTTCGTCCTCGCTCTGTCGAGCATCTCCTCGTAGCTTTCCGCTGACATGTTCAGAGTAGAAGCTGTGGGCAGCCTATTAAATGCTGTTGGATTGGTGAAAGTCCCTCATCAATCGACGAGGTTTGGCGCAGACAGCCAAAGGTAATAAGATTCTGAGACCGTCTTGATGAGGTGAGAGGGGAAAGCAAGTGGTGAAGCCGTACGAGGTCAAGGACATCGGATTGGCTGATAAGGGGAGGCTCCTCGTCGAGTGGGCTGAGACTCGCATGCCGGTTCTCATGAGAATCCGAGAGAGGTTCGGGAAGGAGGAGCCTTTGCGAGGGGTTCGGGTCGGAGGATGCCTCCACGTGACCAAGGAAACAGCCGTCTTGGCTGAGACACTCCAGGCTGGCGGTGCTAGCCTGGCTCTGTGCGGGTCGAACCCCCTTTCCACTCAGGATGAGGTAGCTGCGGCCCTAGCCGAGAAGGGTGTCAACGTCTATGCGTGGCGCGGCGAGTCGAACGAGGAGTACTACAGGTGCATCAGGAATGTCCTAGCTCACAACCCGGTTGTGACGATGGATGACGGGGCTGACTTGGTGACGACCCTCCACACGGATGGGGGTCGGGCTTTGAATGGTTTGATCGGTGGTACCGAGGAGACCACGACGGGCATCAAGAGGCTGGAGACCATGGCTCAGTCCGGGGATCTGAAGCGTCCTGTGATCGCGGTTAACGACGCGTACACCAAGTATCTCTTCGATAACCGTTACGGGACTGGACAGAGCACGGTCGACGCGATCATGCGGGCGACGAGCAGTCTTCTGGCTGGAAGGCGCTTTGTTGTCGCAGGCTATGGCTGGTGTGGGCGTGGAATAGCCATGAGAGCGAGGGGGCTCGGTGCGAGTGTTGTTGTGACGGAGGTGGATCCTCTCCGAGCCTTGGAGGCAGTCATGGACGGCTTTGAGGTCACATCTCTGGATGAGGCTGTGGAGAGGGGTGAGATCTTCGTAACCTCCACCGGAAACACGAGTGTCATCCGGAAGAGGCACATGCTTAGGATGAGGGATGGCGCGATTCTGGCTAACAGCGGGCATTTCAACGTGGAGATCTCCATCCCCGACTTGGAGGCGATCTCTACAGGGAAAAGGGTAGTTCGCCCCAACGTTGAGGAGTATCGCCTCAAAGACGGTAGGAGGCTCTACCTGCTCGCCGAGGGGAGGCTCGTGAACCTCGTGGCTGCCGAGGGTCATCCACCCGAGGTGATGGACATGTCCTTCGCCAATCAGGCGCTCTGCGTTGAGTATCTCGCCAAGAAGGGCAAGAACCTGGAGCCTAGAGTTCACAAGGTGCCCGAGGATATAGACCGGGGTATAGCGCGGCTCAAACTGGAGACCATGGGCATAAAAATCGACATCCTAACGGCAGAGCAGAAGAGGTATCTGTTCAGCTGGAAGCTCGGAACCTAGGTCCGGGTTCCAGCCCCACCCCAGCTGGTCGACGCTTCGAGGTCCTCTCTATCACCTATGGTGGGAAAGCCGTCTCAGGAACAAGAGTTCAGAGATCGATAGGAATAGTTGACACTCTGATCTGAGATGTTCATCCGGTGACAGTCAAATGTTTAAGTGTGGTTTCTGACTATCAACTCTGAGAAATCTGAGGGGTCCTGTTGGCTCAGAAGATCCTCATAACCGCGGCGCTTCCCTACGCTAACGACCGTCTCCACCTAGGGCATCTTCGCTCAACGTACATCCCATCGGACATATACGTGCGCTACCTGAGGCTGAAGGGGTACGACGTTCGTTACATATGCGCCTCGGACGAGCACGGAACTCCGATAGCCGTCAGAGCGGAGAGGGAGGGGAAGACCCCGAAGGAGATCGTGGATGAGTACCATACGCTCATCGAGGAGGACCTGAGGAGCGCTGGGTGTTCCTTCGACATCTTCTCCCGCACGACCTACCCGTTCCACTACAAGCTCACTCAGGAGTTCTTCAGGCGCCTCTACGAGAAGAACTATGTCTACGGGGCGGACTACGAGCAGCTCTACTGTCCGAAGTGCGGTCGCTTCCTGCCTGATAGATACGTGGAGGGGGTATGCCCCTACTGCGGTGCTGAGGGCGCCAGAGGTGACTCCTGTGACGCGTGCGGACGCTACCTAAAGCCGACCGAGCTCATACGACCCTTCTGCACCGTCTGCCACTTCAAGCCTGAGATCAGGAGAACCAAGCACTGGTTCCTGAAGCTGAGTGCCTTCCAGAAGTTCCTTGAGCAGTGGATCGCAGGTAATGAGCGGCTTCCAGCCAACGTCAGGAACTACGCGTCCGGGTGGCTGAACGAGGGGCTGAAGGACTGGTGCATAACCCGAGACCTGTCATGGGGCGTGCCTGTCCCGCTTGAGGGTGGAGAGGGCAAGGTCATCTACGTGTGGTTCGATGCGCCGATCGGCTACATATCGTCCACCGAGAACTGGTCCCAGGAGGTGGACAAGCCCGACCTCTGGAGGGAGTACTGGGCTGACAAGGGCTGCCAGATCATCCACTTCATCGGGAAGGACATCATCTACCACCACGCCATCTTCTGGCCCGCCATGCTGGAGGCGGAGGGAGAGTTCAGCCTTCCGGCTAACATTGTGGCTGGGGAGTACCTGACGCTCGAGGGGAAGAAGCTCTCCAAGAGCCGTGGGTGGGTGGTGAGGGTCGAGGACTACATGAGGGAGTTCGACCCGGACTCGCTGAGGTACTACCTCACCGCTGTGGCGCCGCTCGACAAGGACGCGGACTTCTCCTGGGAGGAGTACGCGCGGAAGCGAAACGACGAGCTGGCGGACATCCTCGGCAACTTCGTCCACAGGGCTCTAACCTTCACCGAGACACAGTTCGGGAACAGGGTTCCCGAGCCCGGACTCCTGGAGAGTAGAGACAAGGAAGCCCTGAGCCACATTTCCGAGTCCGTCGGCAGGGTGGCTGACCACCTCGACCGCTTCGACTTCCACGGCGGACTGCGGGCTGCCATGGAACTGGCTGCCTACGGAAACAGGTACCTCAACGAGACAGAGCCGTGGAAGATAATCAAAGCTCAGCCGAAGAAGGCGGCGACCGCTGTCTACGTGGCTCTTCAGGTTGTTAAGGCGTTGGCTGTGGTGATCGAGCCGTTCCTGCCGTACACCGCTGAGAGGATCTGGTCCTATCTCAAGATGAGCGGGGCGGTTCACACCCAGTCTTGGAACGAGGCGGATAAGAGGCTGGAGCCGGAGCATCAGCTCGCGAAGTCCAAGCCGCTGTTCGCCAAGCTCGGACCGGATGAGGTCGAGGAGCAGAAGAGGAGGCTGGAAGAGAGCCTCAGAGCGGCGGTTGCACCCAAGGGCGCTCCCACAGCGGTGGCCCTCGAGGACTTCTCCAGACTCGATCTCAGGGTCGCAGAGATCGTGGAGGCGGAGAGGGTTCCCGGCTCAGAGAAGCTGTTCAAGCTCAGGGTTGACATCGGGGGCGGAGAGACCAGAGTGGCGGTCACAGCACTCGCACACCTGTACCGAGCTGAAGACCTCAAAGGAAAACTCGTGGCGGTGATCGCCAACCTCGAGCCGACAACGATCTTCGGAGTGACCTCTGAGGCAATGATCCTAGCCGCGGAAGACGGTGAGGGATACGCTCTTCTCCAGCCCAGCAGGAAACTCAAACCCGGAAGCAGGATAAAGTGAGTCGAACACAGCTACGACTAGACCTTCACGTCCACACAGCGAACAGCTTCGACGGCTTCACGACCTTGGAAGAGGCGGTATCCGCGGCAAAGGGGAAGAGGCTGGATGGACTGGCGATAACAGATCACGACGTCACCACGATCACTGCAGACCAGAGTTGCGATGAGCAAGGCGTGATACTGATTCCTGGAACCGAGGTCTCGACGAGATACGGACACGTTCTGGCGCTAGGCGTCTCCCAGCCTATACCCGAGGGTCTCTCCGTCGAGGAGTCTGTTGAGAGGATTCACAGCCTGAACGGTGTCGCGATCGCAGCCCACCCCTTCAGTATGCTCCACGGCTTGGGCTGGAAACGCGAAAGCGTGGAACTCGTGGATGCCATCGAGGTCATAAACGCGAACTCGCACCTGTTCACGTACCAGACTGGGCGTAGTCGGCGCCTCGCCCAGACCCTCCAGAAGCCGATGACCGCAGGGAGCGACTCCCACATCCCCAAAACGATCGGAAACGCCTACACGATCGTGGAGGCTGAGGGGACAAACCTAGACGCAATACTCAAGGCTATACTACAAGGAAAAACCCGACCCACTGGGGCATCGACATCGGTATTTGATAAACTCGGGGAGACGGCGCTGATGATCAAAAACCGTTTTCTAACTGGTAAAGGTTCAAAGTAATGTTTAGCGGCTCGTCTGGCCCCAGATTCAACTCCATATCAGCCAGCTTGTCTAGCTTCACTAAGTTGACGCACACCGCTGTCATCTCTTCCTCATACCTCCCCCATCGTTCGCGTACTTCCTCTCCCAGAGCTCCCTCTTCACAAGATCTCTAACCGCAAGCCTGATCGCCTCAGCCCGGTTGGGATACATGCTAGCTGTGACCAACTCGTCCAGCGCCTCTATGTAGGGCTCCGGAATGTTGAGCGTTATTACTTTCACGGATCTCCGCCACCTAGTTGTGCTGAGAGGTGCTCCTCTAGAAATATATACTCTCGTATTAAAATTGAAATACGACTGAAATACAAAGCCGAGACCGCCTCGAAAACCTGGGCTACCCGCTGGCATTCGTTGGCTCGACAATGCAAATCATATCTGGGCGAACCATCGGTTTTTATCGTAGATCCGTCGAAACCCTCGAGTGTTGTTGCAAGTCTAAAAAAGTAGAGGGTTGCTAGGAAGCAGCCTTAAATCCTGAATCCAGTGCGCTGAGAACCTTCTTTATCTGCTCCCCCGTGATCACGAGTGGGGGCTGCAGTCTGAGGACGTTCCTGTAGACGCCGCCAACCCCGATAATCACTCCCATCTCCCTCGCCGTCTCTCTGACCCTCCGCGCCTCGTCGACAGCAGGGGTCTTTGTGGTAAGGTCTTTCACCATCTCCACCCCCACCATCAGCCCTTTTCCTCGGACCTCACCGATCAGCCTGTACTTCTTCGCGAGATCGCGAAGTCCATCCATGAAGAGCTTCCCAGTCTTTGCGGCTTTCTCGGCGAGCCTCTCGCCTGTTATCACCTCTAGGTTGGCCAAGGCGGCTGCGCAGGTCAAGGCATTTCCTCCGTAGGTGGAGGAGTGGTCTCCTGGTTCGAAGGCGTTCGCCACCTCCTCTGTGGCTATGAAGGCGGCTATTGGGATGCCGCTTGCTATTCCCTTAGCCATAGCCATGATGTCGGGTGTCACGCCGTAGTGCTCCACCGCGAACATCTTGCCTGTTCTGGCGAAGCCGGACTGCACCTCGTCCGCTATGAAGAGTCCGTCGTGCTCCTTGATGATCTTGACGGCTATCTTGAAGTACTCGTCGGGTGGCGCGATTATTCCTCCCTCTCCGAGAATGGGCTCCGCGACGAAGGCTGCGAGGTCTCCTGTTGTCCGCATGTCGACGATGCCTTCTATCGATTGAGCGCAGTATACGCCGCACTCGGGGTACTTCAGCCTGAGCGCGCATCGGAAGCAGTAGGGGGCTGGGGCGAAGTTGATGCCGGGAAAGTCCACGAATCCGCCCAGGTTCTTCTTGTACTTCCTCTGTCCGCTCAGCGCTACGGTGAGGGCTGTCCTCCCGTGGAAGGAACAGTCGAGTGAGATGATGTCCGAGCCCAGCCTCCCGTGCTTGGCGGCGTACTTCTTCGCTAGCTTGACCGACCCCTCGATCGCCTCGGCTCCACTGTTGCAGAAGAATGACTTCTTGAGCCCAGCAGGAGCGACTTGGGCAAGCCTCTCAGCCAGAAGAGTTTGAGGAACGTTGTAGTAGTCATACGAGGAGTGGTAGAGCATAGCTGCCTGTTCTTGGATCGCCTTCACCACTTTCGGGTGACAGTGTCCGATGTTCACCACCGAGTAACCACCGAAGCAGTCGATGTACTCCCTCCCCTCCACGTCTCTGACGATGGCGCCCCGCCCCTCGTGCATGACTATTGGCTGCCTCGCGGCTGGAGTGCACGGCATCACATACTCCTTTTGCTTCTTCATTATCTCCTCGGTCTTCATGTTTTCATCCTTCACTCTGCGTCTTACTTGTATGTGAGTGGCTTAATTATTCTTCCAGCGTCGAACCGGCTTTTGGAGGGCGAGCCTACAACAGCCCTGTGGGGTTTGCTGAATTGGGCGCTCGTATGATCCGATTCGCGAGGCTCTGGTTTGAGTTAGAAGAATCTGCGACCACTTGTATGCGCTCACGATACAAGCGTTCTCTGTTCCGTCTGCTAGATTTGCAGTGGTCGTAGTTGCTCGTCTGTGATAGGGTGAGTGTAGATCCAGCGGCTCTCCGGGTTGGGTATTGTCCTGAACTCGACCTTTATTCGGGGTCCCTTTGGGGCGTCGCTGTATCTCGCTACGATCCCAGCTGCGAGCTCTAATGTTTGGTTCGATTGTTGTCCTCGAACGATCATGTCGGGTCCCATAAACCCATCAACCCGGAGGTGTAGGTCGCCAGTTCTCGCCAGGTGTAGTAGTCTCTGATTCTCGCGTTCGTTCCTACCAACGAGCGCTACGCAGCTCGGTGACAGCCTGAAGTACCTGCCCACTTTAAGAAGCTCCATGTCGTTGAGAGTTGGGTTCGTGTGCTCTAACAGATCTCTCACACGTCTGGCGAAATGCGGGTCTGTCAGGAGGCAGCCTCCGGCGGGACAGGGATAACCCCTTAGGTTGAGCGTGCTCGCGAGGGACATCTGTGCCTTCCTTGACCTTCCACTCATGCGGTAGAGCCTCTCTCGGTCGATCCACCCTTCCTTTTCTGGGATGGTGGGTGGAAAGAGCTTGGCTGAGAGGGGGCGGAGAACCAGCCCTTCGAGACCAGCCTCGCGCTCTATGAGCTTTATGGCGCGTGGGTTCTGGGACATGGGTCGTTGACCCAGCACCTCCCCGGTGACAATGAAGGAGGCGCCGATGTCGCTCATGATCTTCTTCGCCGCCTTGAGCATGAGTATGCGGCAGTCGATGCACGGGTTCATGTTGCTGCCGCGTCCGAACTCCGGGTTTTTGACTATCTCGAGGTACTCCTCTCCGAGGCTAATGATCTTTATCGGTATTCCGAGTTCTGTGGCGACTCTTCTTGCTTCGTTGCCGCAGCCAGATCTGCGATTGCACCTGCAGAAGGGTGTGAAAAAGTTCAGAGCGGTGACATCGATCCCCTGAGCTAGGATGGTTTTAACTGCCAGGGTGCTGTCTAGCCCGCCGGACAGAAGCACAACGGCTTTCCTTCCTGGTTTGGCGAGGTCCGTGGGGTCCTCTTTTGGTGGAGCGTGCATCAAGGGCTACAGACTTACGGTCGTCGCTTATCTTCCTTTTTGAGGCGGGAGGCAAAGTCTAAATTATCTATAGAGGGCTAAACTGCCCTTTCACGGATGGTTGAGCAGATGGAGTCCTCCCCAGATCGATCCAGCGCCAAACTCGAGTCGCCTGAGTACGTTAGGACAAGCTTGGCTGCCGCGATGACGCTTGGCTTCGTTCCCGGCCAGTTTCTTCGGGGGGCAAAGCTCTACTGCCTCAACTTCCTGCTGACCTACGGCGACGGGTGTGTCGGTAGGTGCGCCTACTGCGGGCTCTCCCGGGGGAGAAGGTCGAGCGAGGCGTGGAGCGAGCGCAGCTTCATCCGGGTGGACTGGCCGACTGTAAATGTTGACGAAGTGGTCGAGAGGCTTGACGCCGATGCCTGCCCCCATGTCGAGAGGGCGTGTGTTTCGATGGTCACGCATCGCAGAGCCCGCCGAGACCTGCTGACGGTTGTCGGAAGGCTGCGTGGGAGTGTTGAGGCCCTGTCCGCATTGATCACTCCCACCATTGTTGACCATCGGTGGTTGGTGGCGCTGAGGGAGTCCGGTGTAGATAGGGTGGGTGTGGCGGTCGACGCGGCTTACGAAGAGCTGTTCGACAGGCTGAGGGGGAGCGGTGTTGGAGGACCGCACAAGTGGGATCGATACTGGAAGGTTGTGGAGGACTCGGTGCGCGTCTTTGGCAGGTATAGGGTTGGGGTGCACCTGATCGTTGGCTTGGGTGAGACAGAGGAGGAGATGGTCAGGGCGGTGCAGAGAGCCTACGACGCCGGTGCGCTGACGCACCTATTCTCGTTCTTCCCGGAGGAGAGGTCGCAGATGGAGGGTTGTCCGCAACCTCCTGTCGGTCAGTACAGGAGGGTGCAGCTCGCGAGGTACCTGATAAACAGCGGTTTGTCGAGGGTTGACGACATGAAGTTCAGCGATGGGGGAAGACTGCGGTCCTTTGGCGTGGTGGACGACGAACTTGAGAAGGTCATAGCGAGCGGATTGCCCTTCATGACCTCGGGCTGCGCGAGCAAGAACAGGGAGAACGCCTGCAACAGACCGTTCTCGGACTACACTCCGCGCCAAGCCCTGATGGGGGAATTCAGAAACTACCCCTTTCCCCCAGATGGCTCGGACATACGGATTGTAAAGGAGCAGCTGAAGGACTATTCGCCCACGCCGTCTAAGGTGTGGGTGAGGGGCATCGACTGGGCGTTCACATCCACCGAAGGCTGAGAGAAACTCCTAGCACAATGGTGACTCCATGGCATCGTCCGATGACAGGCTATTGGACTTGTGTTTCAACTCGCCCCCAACCGCGCTCAAACCCCTGTTCGACAAAGCCTTCGCGTCTTCGAAGACGTGTTTTTCGGGCGTTATCTGGTTCTACGCCCCTAACATAGTACAGTTCAGAAGCTCCTTTCAGGAGGCAGCGAACCCTTACAATTTTCCCGGAATATCCGTCACGGGCAGATCCTGTGAGCTGAGGTGCGAGCACTGTCGCGGAAGATTGCTGGAGAGCATGATCCCGGCGTCCACTCCCGAGGAGTTCCTTGAGGTTTGCAAGAGGATCCACGAGCGAGGCGGGGTGGGCTGCTTGGTCAGCGGAGGCTCCTTGAAGAGCGGGTCTGTCCCGTTGCTCAAGTTCATCCCGGCGATCAAGAGAGCGAAACGCGAGATGGGCTTGAGTGTGGTTGTGCACTGCGGTCTGGTCCAACCAGCCCTAGCAGAGGCGCTGTCCGATGTTGGCATCGACGCCGCGCTGATCGACGTCATCGGATCTGACGAGACCATCAGTGACGTGTTTCACCTCGACTGTGGGATCAACGCCTTCGACAGGTCCCTGACACTGCTTGAGGAGCACGCTATCCCCGTGGTTCCCCACATCATCACCGGAATACACTACGGAAGAATGAAGGGTGAAAGAAAGGCGGTGGAGATCGTATCCGCTCATAGACCCGAAGCCGTTGTCGTGGTTGCTCTCATGCCCTTGGAGGACACTCCCATGGAAGGAGTTGGTGCAGTTCCTCCGGTTGACGTCGGGAGGGTGATCTTGGCTTTGAGACTCTCCATGCCTCAAACTCCCACTATCTTGGGATGTGCGAGGCCGAGAGGGAGGCACAGGTCTCTAACCGACGCGGTTGCGATTAGGGCTGGAGTAAGCGGTATCGCGTACCCCAGCGAGGAAGCCTATGCCTTGGTGCGTAGGTTAGGGCTCACGGTAAGACTGTCGGGGGAGTGCTGTGCCCTCCTCTGGAAGGATGTCTCCTCTGTCTCCCGCTTCGGGAGTGATAGGCGATGACAGATATATGGAGGCTTCTGGACACCGGTCCCCGCCACGCGGCTGAGAACATGGCCCTCGACGACGTGATCCTCGAGTGCAGGGCGAGGGACTCGATTCCGAACACGATTCGCCTCTTGAGGTTTGAGCCTCCCTCCGTTCTCGTCGGGTATCACCAGGATGTCGAGCATGAGGTTCGGTTGGAGTACACGGCGAGGAATGGAGTGGATGTGAACAGGAGGCTGACTGGAGGCGGAGCCATCCTATTTGACAGGGAGTCGGTTGGGTGGGAGGTTATCGCGTCCAAATCTGTGTTGGAGAGCCACGGCGGGGCTGAAGATCCCTTTCAAGTGATGTCTCGGGGGCCTATACTGGCGCTTAGGAGCCTCGGACTTAACGCCGCCTTTAGACCTAAGAACGACATCGAGATCGAGGGCAGGAAGATATCCGGAACGGGTGGCACGGAGCGCGACGGCGCGTTCCTGTTCCAGGGGACCCTTCTGGTGGACTTCGATGTTGAGACGATGATTCGGTGCCTGAAGATACCCGTAATCAAGCTGAAAGACAAGGAGCTTGAGTCGGCTAAGAGGCGGGTGACGTGCCTAAGGAGTGAGCTGGGCTACCGACCTGACTACACGAGGGTGAAAGAGCTACTGCGGTGGGGTTTCGAGAAGGCCTTTGGGATTTCGCTCCGCGAAGGTGATCTGACCCCGGAGGAGGAGAGGCTCCTCCAAGGAAGGCTGCCGTACTTCCGGTCCGACGCGTGGGTGAACTCCGACCGGCTCCCCCTGACGGATGAGGGTGTGGTTCACGCCGTGGACAAGACTCCTGGGGGGTTGATTCGGGTATCGCTGGCTCTTGACAGGGCTAGAAACATCATCAAGAGCGTTCTCATCACAGGGGACTTCTTCGCCTTCCCTTCGAGGTCGGTTTTGGATCTTGAGGCTGCTCTGAAGCTCACTCCATGCGAGAAGGGCTCTCTCGCGAGAGTGGTCGAGAGCTTCTTCGTTGAGACAAGGGCCAGAATTCCTGGAGTTTCCCCTGACACGCTCGTCAAGCTGATCCTTGAGGCTGCTGACAAGTTTTCCTACGCGTCGTTCGGGATTGGTCTGCCCGAGGCTAACCATCTGTACCCGGTTGGGCGTGGCATGATTCAGGGAGGCGATGGCTTCAGCGTCCTTCTGCTACCCTACTGCGCAAAACCCCCTTCTTGTAAGTACAGGAACATCGACGGCTGTGAGAAGTGCGGGGGGTGCTCGGTTGGACAGGCGTACGAGCTTGCAGAAGACCTTGGCATGAGGGTTACCACCGTTCAGAACTTCGAGCATCTGATGGAAACGCTTGAGATTGCGAGAGTGACCGGCGCGAGGGGTTTCGTTGGGTGCTGCTGCGAGGCGTTCTACTGCAAACATCGAGACGATCTCGAGGGGACAGGGGTTCCCGGTATGATAGTAGACATTGAAGACAGGACTTGCTACGATCTGGGAAAGGAGGAAGAAGCCTACAAGGGGGGCTTCCAAGGGAAGACCGAGTTGAGGATCCAAACGCTATCAAAGATCCTCTGCTCAGTTAGGGGCCTGAGGGCTGCTGGTTACAAATGTCTGACTACGACGTGATAGTCGTCGGCGCTGGACCGGCTGGTACTGCCTCCGCCGTGAAATGCAGGAAGCTCGGGTTGAGGGTGTTGATGGTCGAGCGGGGGGGTCCGTGGAGGCACAAGGTGTGTGGCGGAGTGATTCCGGGCGCGTGCGCCGATGTCTTGAGCGATTTGGGGCTGACGATACCACCCGACGTTCTGTCTTTCCCCTCAAGCATAGGACTGTACTACGTTCCTCCGAGCGGAAGGAAGAACAGCGGGTCGGTGAGAGACTACAAGCTGCTCAATCTCAGGAGGGATCCGTTCGACTGGTGGCTTTGCGAGTCCGCCAGGGATGCGGGTGTAGAGGTTCTCCACGAGACCGAGTTCCTCGATTTCGTTGGAAATGAGATGTTGGGGGTCTTGTTGCGGTCGCGCGGTCGACGTTTGAAGCTTGCGAACAAGTATCTTGTGGGGGCTGATGGCGTTCATTCGAGAGTGCGAAGACTGCTTTACCCCGACGTGCGGGCTGAGACTAGGACGGTTGTGCAGGAAAGCTGGCGTGCTGTGGGGGATTTCGGGGATTTCTTCTACGTCTTTCTTAGAGGAGCTGTTACGCCTACCTACGGCTACGTGATCCCCAAGGATGAGTGGTTGGTAGTTGGAACGGCTGTCCCCGCGGATGGTGGTGGTTCTGTTTCACGTCATATGAGTCTCTTCAGGAGTTGGCTGGGCGAGGAGTTTGGGTTTGAGCCCGTTTCTATGGTGAGAAGGGAGGTGGCGCCCATTCCCAGCGGGGCTCTTGAGAGGAATGGTAAGGGAAATGTGATACTGGTGGGTGACGCGGCGGGGTTCTGTAACGCCTTCTCCGGTGAAGGCATCAGGTTGGCTTTGGAAAGCGGAATTCTGGCGGGCGAATCGGTGGTGCGGGCTGAGGAGAGTGGTGCGCCGCTCTCATCCGTGTACTCTGGACTCGTTGGCGATGTCAAGCGGTTTGTCGCGAAAACGATTGAGATGTCAAATGGTATGTCTGACGCGTCTAGAGAAATGTTTGTTAGGTCTGAGCTTTGTCGATTGATCCCTTAGCGATGATGCCTAGCGTGTATCGGTTTGTTTCGCGGTCATACGGTTGACTCCAACAGAATGAGAGGGAGAGCTCCCAGCATTACTGGGAGAACGACTTTGAGATTGAATTATTTGTGAGCTTCACCAAGCAGATCTCTGGCTCCTGTGTAGATGAAGTTTCCAACGACGAAGGCTGTTGAGAGTATGATCCCTGCCGCCAAGCCAATAACATGTCTCTTGTACGTACCACCAGCCGTTGAGTACAAGAAGACAAGTGCACCCTCTGCCTCTGAAAGGGCTGCGAGCAACGTGTAAGCCTAGATACAACGTTCTCAGCAACCTTTCGTGTAGGTCTTATAAAATTGGAACTTTACACACCAGAAGAATCCTCGTTCTTTGTTTACTAATTATGCTTGGAACAGATGGGGTTTTTGCATGCATTGAGTTTTCGTAAGGGCTTCAATTTCTTCTGTTTCAAGAGAAGAGTTCTTACACGCAGGTTGGGGTACGTGTAAGCTACACCTAACAAGGCTATTCGGGGTAGGCTTTTGATCGATGGCATAGCTCTGGGCGCTCAGTCCGCGGCAGGGGTTCAAGCCTTGAGGAAATCGCGGGAAGGCTTCACGGTACAGCTGCTCGGGAGCCGCTTCGTGAGATGGTTCTTGGTCCTTATGGGAAGGACGTGTCCGAAGTGTGGTCGTTCAGTAGTTGACACTTCCTTGAGGTTTTATGCGGAAGGGAAGGTGCTGTGTTCATACTGCGCATTGGTCGCGGAGCTTGGGTCCGTTCTTCTTGGAATCGGTTTGAAGAGCATGTGCGACAGCATGAACATATCCGAGGACGACCTGAAACTTGGTCTTAGGCAGAATCACGGACTGCACAGACTGATAAGGGCTTACATCCAAGGTGTCGCCCATTTTGGGGCCAGCATCCCCCAACCTCCAATGGTCCCAATAATGGCGATCTGGAGCATCACCAAGAGATGCAACTTGAGTTGTCCGCACTGTTGTGCTGACGCTGAGAAGCGGAGGACAGATGAAATGACGTTTGACGAGGCTTGCAAGGTAGTGGATAAACTGGGTCGTGCAGGGGTGGTCGCCCTCGGAATAACAGGGGGCGAGCCCCTCTGCCGGTCTGACCTAATCCAGATCCTTCGGTATGCAAGGATGAGGGGACTGATCTTGTTCTTAGCCACGAATGGGACGATGGTCTCTCGGGAAAAGGCTTTGGAGCTGCGGGATGCTGGTGTGGACTACGTTCTCATCAGTCTCGACGGTGCATCGTCACATACCCACGACAAGATCAGGGACGCTCCGGGAAGTTACGATCTTGCGGTTGCTGGGATAAAGAACTGCGTTGAAGCAGGTCTGTACGTTAACGTTGCGTCAGTGGCGACGAAACTTAACCTAGAAGAGTTGCTGGATGTTCTAGAGGTCGCGAGAAGCCTCGGCGCAAAGAGTTTTCAAGTTCTGGATCTTATCGAAGTCGGACGAGCAGCTAGATTGAGACATCTCACCCTTTCCCCGGATGAACGAAAGGTCTTAGCCGAGAGACTCGCTAGGAGGTGGAGGGAGATTGTTGATAGCGGGGTGCCCTTCAAGTGCTCGTACGAGTGGCCGGGATTCACTCGGGTAGTCTTGGAAGTTTTCGACAGTGCTAGCAAGTCGCCCTTTGGGACCGTGAACCTGCCGTTCTCTCCCGCTCATGTCGGACTTGCGAGGGTGATAAGAGAGGGGTGCATAGCTGGGTCAGATCCTTACTTCCCCTTTGTCGTTGGTTGTGAGGCTGGGCTTTATTCGCTCTATATTTCGGATCGGGGCTACGTTATGCCCTGTCCTTATCTGCCGATCCGGCTTGGTGACATCAGGACCGATGATATTGGCATGATATGGTTGCAATCGAAGGTTCTGAGTGAGATCCGGAATAGGAGTAGGCTGAAAGGCCGATGCAGCACCTGTAAGGTCCGGGACGTCTGTGGCGGTTGTAGGGCTAGAGCCTTTCTATGTCTTAAGGATCATAATGCCCATGACGTTGGATGTCCCTTCTAGTATGCGAATGGTTGATCGTAAGACGCTTTGATCTCCACAGAGTTCGGTGAGCGGCGAGCTATTTCGCTCCTTGGCATGCGTAGGTCCAAGATACTCCAGCCGAGAATAACGCTGCCCCATCCTGCAGCAGGATGTATTTCCACATGGACTCTGCTGTCGTCAGTATTTCTATAGGAGAGTGAGAGACACCAGGAGGATGCCGGGAAGAATGAGCATGAGGTCTTTGTCTGTCCTCGAGTCATTCTAGGAAACCCTGTGCGGTAAGTTGAGATACGTTTCTCACTAGCGAATTGGCTTAGGTATGGGTATGAACATGGATACCTTGCGCTTGTATTCGAGATAGACTTCACCGAACTGGTCTTCCATCTCCTTTTCTTCCAGTCTAGCCAGCCTGTAGTAAACAACCAGCAAGATCGGCCACATGATCGCCGTTGGTATGGTGATCCATTGGACTAGCAAGCCCGAGGTGATCAGCAGGATTCCGAGGTATTGGGGATGCCTAACGATTGAATATATGCCGTCTGTAACCAGTTTGCCTTGCGCGTTGTGGATCTTCTGCCACCCTACGACTATCAGGAGAGCCCCTGCGATGATCGTGGCTTCGGTTATTCCGTGGCCGATTGTGTTGTGACCTATGAAGGGTAGGAGGTGGCCCGCCTCGTGAGTTAGTGGGTTTTGATATCCGAAGAGCCAGGTGAGGGTGAAGATCGTCAGGGGGAACCCGTACATCTCTGCGAACATCGCGACGATGAAAGCCACGTACACGCTGGATGGGAGTCGCTTGACCTTGCGTCGGAAGGGAAGGAACAGCAAGAAGATTGAGAATAGTGCGACGTTAACCAGGGTTAGGTCCCAGTCTCCGTATCCGTAGACGGCCATTTGACGGGTTCCCTTTGGTAGAACTCCACAACCCGACTAAAGAGCAAACTCCTTTACAAAAGCGAAATAACTTCCGACTATTTGAAGCAAAATGACGATTTTTGGACGTGAGATCTTGAGGAGCTGAATAATTCTTCGAGCCTCTATTCCTATCCTTAACTATCGCTCGGGGATCATCCCGGCGCAGACCTTGCAACAGTAGTAGTGGATCCTGTCTCCCACCTTAACGGTCACGGGCTCACCCTTGATCTCGGCACCGCACTTCTCGCAGCGGAGCTTGAGCCTCATGCCTGGTCTCAGCCTAGCCCGCTGCTCCTCCTTGCAAGCCTTTGTGAGGACGTAGCTTGAGGCGATCTTCAACCCTTGGATGCCCGCCAGCTTTTGCTGGGCGAGTTCCTGGAGCTCGCTCACATCGTACACGGAAATCTTGAGGATGAGGTTGTGGTCCCCCGTGGTCAGGTATATCTCACGGACCTCGTCCAGTTCACTCAGCGTCTGACATATGCTGTCGATTTGTTGAAGGTCGACGTCCGCCATCATGACCGAGGTTATGTTGCTCCCAAGCTTATCCGCGTCGAGCAGGGGGGTGACTCCCTTAAGAAGTCCGGTCGACCTCATCTTTCTGACTCTGGCCTGGATCGTGGGCGTGCTCAGCGCGAGGGATTTGGCGATGCTTCGGTATGTCGCTCTGCCGTCCTTTAGAAGGGCTTGGAGTATTCTGACATCGGTTTCGTCGAGTGTCGCGGACAACCAGCTCACGCCACTAGCATAGGAAATAACATTATACTCGGAAAGGCTTATATTTGGTTTCTTTTCGTGTACGCGTTTTCGCGCGTTAGCACCTCATTTTGTAAAGAGTCTGCTCCATTCTCTTTTCGCCTGTAAGGAGAAATGCCGATATCACCCGGGCTGGAGTGTCATTTGTTGAAGGTGAAAGGCGTGTCGTGTCATGGGAATCACGAGGACGAGCACCAGGATGGGGGGAAGAAGGGCGGCTGGAAGAGCGCGGTAAAGCGCATTCTCTTGATGCCGTGCTGCTGGATGCCTCTGATCCTTCTTGCCCTGTGGATCCTGAGAAGGTGACGGGAGGAGCCGGATACCAGCGCTCTTCATCGACTAACCCTAATATCGGTGCGTGTGCGCATTACCTGCGCTGAAGCAGTAGTCGATCTCATACGAGGGAGCTGATATGCCCAGAGACCCGGTGTGTGGCATGTACGTCGACCCCGAGAAGGGCCTAAGCAAGGTTATCGGGGGCAGGAAGTACTACTTCTGTAGCGAGAGCTGTCTGCGGACCTTCGAGGCTCCCGAGAAGGAGCTCCAAAACCTGAAGCGGAGGGTCACCCTAGCCCTGTCCGGGGTGATCGTTCTAGCCACCCTGCGCGCCGCGGTCTTCCTTGGTCTCGCGGCGGGAGCCACCCTGATCACGTGGGTTCCAATCCCAGCGCTACCATTCTTCACCTGGGGGGTTTGGCTGTTCATAATAACGACGCCCGTTCAGTTCATCGGAGGCTGGACCTTCTATGTAGGCGCCTACAAGGCGATCAGGAACCTGAACGCCAACATGGACTTGCTGATCGCGATGGGCACGTTGACTGCGTACATCTACAGTGTCGTAGTCCTGTTCTTCCCGGGCTTCTTCCCCGTTGGAGAGAGGGATGTCTACTTCGAAGTCTCTGCGGTCATCATAGCCTTCGTCCTCTTCGGCAAGTTCATGGAGGACCTGATCAAGAAGAGGAGCGCCGCGGCGGTCAGGAAGCTCATGGACCTCCGCCCGACAATGGCTCGAGTCATGAGGGATGGGAACGAGGTCGAGATCCCAGCGGACGACATAGAGGTGGGTGACATTGTTGTGGTGAGGCCGGGGGAGAAGGTCCCCGCCGACGGAGCGGTCGTGGAGGGCTCCTCCTCCATCGACGAGTCCATGGTCACCGGGGAGAGCGTCCCTGTTGAGAAGAGGGTCGGTGACGAGGTCATAGGCGCGACCGTGAACAAGGTCGGTCTCATAAGGTTCAGGGCCACCAAGGTCGGAGCCGAAACGACGCTGATGCAGATAGTCCAGATGGTGGAGGAGGCTCAGGCGTCAACCGCGCCCATCCAGAAGATAGTGGACAGGGTGGCGCAGTACTTCGTTCCGGGCGTGATAATAGCCGCAATCGCTGCCTATGCTGGGTGGTCCTTGGCCGGAAATCCGACTCTGGCTCTCCTGTCCTTCATCGCGGTCTTGATCATCGCCTGTCCATGTGCTATTGGGATAGCGACCCCGGCCGCCCTCATGGTAGGGGTTGGAAAAGGGGCTGAGCTGGGAATTCTGATCAGGAGCGGCGAGTACTTGGAGAGAACTCAGAAGCTGACGACCGTGATCTTCGACAAGACCGGAACCCTGACCAAAGGGGAACCGTCGGTAACGGATGTTGCATGCTTCTCATCCGACATCGACGAGGCAGGAGTGCTCCGACTCGCTGCCACTGCCGAGAGCGGCTCCGAGCACCCGCTGGCTGAGGCGATAGTGAAGGCTGCGAGGGCGAGGAACATCCAGGTATCAAGCCCAGACGCGTTTGAGGCGGTGCCCGGACACGGCGTGAAGGTCACCCACGCTGGGAGAGAAATCCTCGTTGGCAACAGGAAGCTGATGAAGGCTTCGGGCGTCCCCATCGACCGCCATGAGGACGCGATAAGAGGCTTGGAGGAGCAGGGAAAGACCACCATGATAGTGGCTGCGGATGGGGTTGCCGCGGGAGTGATCGCCGTAGCCGACACCCTGAAGGAGGAAGCGGTCGAGGCCGTTGCCAAGCTTCGGGAGATCGGTATCGAGGTTGTGATGCTCACGGGCGACAACGAGAGGACGGCTAGGAACATAGCGAGGCAGGCGGGTATTGACACGGTCATCGCCAACGTTCTCCCAGGGGAGAAGGCGGATGTTGTCAAGAGGCTTCAGGGCGAGAGGAAGGTTGTCGCCATGGTCGGCGACGGTATCAACGATGCTCCCGCCCTAGCTCAATCAGACATCGGAGTAGCGATCGGAAGCGGAACGGATGTGGCGAAGGAGACTGGCGGGATAGTCTTGGTGAAGGACGACCTGAGGGACGTGGTAGCCGGGATCTGGCTGAGCAAGGCGACGATGAGAAAGATCAGGCAGAATCTCTTCTTGTCCCTGGTCTACAACACGGTGCTTATCCCGGTAGCCGCTTTCGGGCTGCTGAACCCGATCTTCGCCGCCGCTGCTATGTCCCTGAGCTCGGTGTCGGTTGTCAGCAACTCCGCCACTCTGAGGAGATTCAAGCTCTAGATGTGATGGATTCCTCAGCACAGCGGAGATCTCGTCGGCGGGCTCTCCCCCTCTATTCCACCCTTGCTAGGCGCAGAGTGTTCAGGAGCACCAGCATCGTTAGACCATCGTCTCCAGCTGCCACGGCGAACCATAGAGGAATCAAACCCATCAAGCCCAGAGCACCTAGAACCGCTTTCACGCATAGCGAGGCTACCACGTTTTGTTTGGCGATCTTTAGGGTTTCATTACTAAGCCTGATCAGATAGGGCACTTGGATTAGCTCATCTTTGACCAGCACAACATCAGCGGTCTCTAATGTAACGTCTACGCCGCTACCACCCATAGCAATGCCGACGTCAGACGCGGCGAGAGCCGGAGCGTCGTTAACACCGTCTCCCACCATCGCTATGGATCCATGTTTCAACTTTAACTCGTCCAGGACTCTCATCTTGTCTTCTGGGAAAAGCTCCGAGTACACTTCGTCTATGCCTAGCCCCACCGCGACTTCTTGGGCTATTTCCCGCTTGTCTCCGGTGAGCATCACCGTCCGAATCCCGGAATTCTTCAAGACGTTCACAGCCTCAGTCGCGTCCCTCCGAACGGCGTCCATCACGCAGAAGGATGCCTCGGCGACCTCGTTTATGGAGATGCACACGGCGGTGTGTTTCTCCGCTTGGTAAAAGGCAGATATCTCCTCGCAGTTACATCCGTATTCTTGCATTAACTCCATGTTCCCTACGATTACTTGCAAGTCGTCAACCTGCCCCATGATTCCCTTGCCTGGTATCTCCTCTACATTCTTGACCTCAAGCTTGTCAAAAGGAAGGCTTTGTTCTGAGGCTTTTCTGACTATGGCTTGGGCAATAGGATGGTTGGAGAACCGTTCTAGCGCCGCGGCATAGGTGAGCACCTTTGGGTCAAGCCCCTCCACTGTTTTTATGTCGTGCACAACCGGCCTGCCCAGGGTCAGAGTACCGGTTTTGTCGAATACAACGGTCTTGACTCTGTCCATTTTTTCTAGGTATGCTCCTCCCTTGATCACGACTCCCTTCCTCGCCGCCATCGTTACGGAGGTGAAAACCGTTGCTGGAACAGAGATCACGAAGGCGCTCGGACACGAGACCACTAGAAGCGTTAGGGATCTGTACAACCACAGGTTCACGGGTCCGCCTGCGATGTTAGGAGCAAGCATTGCGGTGAAAGCAGCGAGGGCTATGACGGTTGGGACGTAGAAACGGGCAAACTTGTCGACGAACCTTTCGATGGAAGCCTTCCTCTTTCGGGATTCGATGACAAGGCTTGTGATCCTTGACACCAGGGTTTGCTCCGCCTTTTTCCTGACGACGACCCTCAGAACCCCGCTTAGGTTCAGGGTCCCGGCGTATACGTCGTCGTCAGTCTTCTTGGGGACAGGAGTCGACTCACCCGTGACTAGCGACTGGTCGACGGAAGAGGTGCCTCCAACTACCGCGCCGTCCAAGGCTATCCTCTCGCCCGGCTTTACGAGCATGATCATGCCGGGCTGGACTTCTCTCACGTTCATGCTGGTTTCAGAGCCCTGGACTACTACCCTCGCCCTGTCTGGCATGAATCGGGAGAGGTTTTCGATCGTCTTCCTAGCTCTGTCTTCGATGTAGTCCTCAAAGTGCTCTGCCAGCGAGTATAGAAAGAGCACGGTTGCACCCTCGAAGAGGAGATCGAGGTACGTTGCGCCGAAGGCGGCTATCGACATGAGGAGCTCTACTGAGAACCTTCTTTCGTGGAGGAGATCCTCCAAGCCCCTGAGTCCGATGTAGGCTCCCACGATTATGATAGAGGCGTAGTATAGGATCTTAGATGCGGACGCTGGCTCGTTGATCAGCGGTATGGTGAAGCTGAGGGGAATTCCCTGAACGAAGAGATCTAATGTGCCTGCTGCGACTATTATGAGGCCTAGCGCCACAGCTAACCGTATCCATGCTCTTCCCCCCTCCTTCTCGTCGGGCTTCTCTGTTTCGTCGTCACGGCTCGCCATCTTGTCTCGTACGAGAAGGTCGTGTCAGCATATTAGAATAGCGCTAAGATTTTCGGAGAAAATATTAATGGGCTAATAGTAATTTTGTGCTGTGCTAATACAGCACGTGTGAGATTTTTGACCGTGGTTAGCATAACCCTGCCCCACGAGCTTCTTAGGCGGTTTGATGAGTTCATGAGGGCAAGAGGGTACTACAGCAGGTCGGAAGCCTTTCGGGATGCTGTGAGAAACCTTATGGCCGAAACCGAGTTGGCGAGAGTGGAAAGCGGTAGCGTCGCGGCGACAATCATGATCGCGTGTGACTACGAGAGAAGAGATGTCGACCTAAGAGTAACCGAGATTAGACACGAGTTCGACGATGTGGTGGTGGAAAACGTTCACAGACACATAGGCGAGAAATACTGTCTGGAAGTTTTCATCGCCGAGGGCGACAACAAGAGGATTCTAGACCTGATCGGAAGAGTCAGGGGGATGCGGGGGATCCAACAGGTTAAGGCGATGTTCTTGCCGCTGTAGATCCTAGTATGCACGCCACTATCGCAGTTAGAGTTCTCGGGAGTTTTTGACGGCAATCTTGGCGCTGAAGGTGCCCTTGAGCCCCTTTGCGGAGGGACCTTAAACTAGGCTTCTCAGCGAGATGACGGACTTAGCTTGTATTAGCTTACGCCAGCTCTGTACTTCAAAGTCAAAAGGTCCGTACCAAGCTCTTCTCTAACGTGTATTGAGGCATCCTGATATTCAGCGCGGGAAGATGTTTACGCGAGGTGAGCGAGGGAATGTTCTGGAAGAGCCACAAGGCAACGGACCCGATCTGCGGTATGCAGGTCGATGATAGGAAAGCTGCCAGACGAGAGATCCAGGGGAAGACATACTACTTCTGTAGTGAAGCGTGCGCTTCTATTGCCACGCAGAACCCGCATCGAATCTCCGAGGGTGAGAAACCTCCAAAGATCAAGGAGCACGACATGGGGTCCATGCCTGGGTGCTGCACGTAGGGCTGCACCCCAGTTTTCTCTCTGTAATAGTAATACCTGAATTGCGATACTTTTTGTGAAATCAATATGGCAGATTCCGATTCTTTCAGCGTAAACAGAGTTTCTTATATATCACTCTGCACGTAGAAGAAAGAGCTACCTGCATCAGATGTCGACCAAAGAGGGATACCGCTTGAAGGACGCTTCGACGCGAAGGAGCCTCAAGCATTTTCGAGGTTTGGCGAGTTGCTTATGGGGAACTCCAGATCCGCGTTTCGGTCGATCCGAGGATGGCGGTGAGTCTCGTGTCTCCCGCGCTCATTTTTCTTGTCGCACGATCTGTTCGTCCAGAGGTGTTCTGTGATGTCGCAGACTTTGGATCTTAGGCAGACGGTTTGCCCATTCACACAGCTCAAGGCAATAGAGGCTTTTCATAAGCTGCCCGAAGGAGAGTCCCTGAGAATACTGGTTTTGGACCCTTCCAGCGTTGACGCGATCCTGAGGGCGGTTAAGGGCAACGGAACCGGGGAAGTCGATGTCGGCAGCGAGGCTGGCGCTTTCGTTCTCACCGTTGTGAAGCGCAAAGTATGAGAAGCTGAGCCAAAGTAGTTCACGTGAGGTTCGAAGCATGCGGAGGAGTCTTCAAGAAGGGCATCTCACCGACGAAGAGCTGGAGACATACTCCAGACAGATTGTCCTCAGAGATATCGGGTACGATGGGCAGCTCAGGATCAGGAACGCCAAGGTCTGCGTCGTCGGAATCGGGGGTCTCGGCTGCCCGGCTGCGGTCCAGTTAGTAGCCATGGGTGTGGGGTACATCCGCCTCGTCGACAGGGACGTCGTTGAACGGTCGAACCTCCAGAGGCAGCACCTGTATGACACGAACTCGCTGGGAAGAGCCAAGGTGGAGGTCGCCTTGGAAAGGCTTTCGGCGCTCAACCCGGATGTGGAGATAGAGATCACCCCAACATCCTTGGACGTGAACAATGCCGTCGATCTGGTTAGAGGTGTGGATGTGGTTGTTGATGGGTTGGATCGCCTGCACCCACGCTACGCCGTCAATCGGGCCTGCGTCCAGCTGAAGGTGCCGTACGTCTTCGGCGCAGCCATCGAGATGTTCGGTAACGTCTCAACGATTATACCCGGCAAAACCTTCTGCCTTGAATGCTTTCTACCCAACATGAGCGACGAGCAGCTCCCGTCGTGTTCGGTGGTTGGTGTTCACCCGTCGGTTCTGGGGGTTATATCGAGTATAGAGGCCTCGGAGGCGGTGAGACTGGTTATGGGGGAGGCACCGCTGCTGGCGAACAAGCTGCTTTACTACGACCTCAGGCGCCTCTCCCTGGACACAATAAACATCGCACGCCGAGATGACTGCCCCGTCTGCGGATCTCAACCTTCGAAGATGCCGGTCCTGAAGCGCAGTTTCGTGGAGGAGATCTGCGGCAGAGGGGGACGGAGAGCATTCCTAATCTCGCCCAAGGAGAGTTTAGACCTGAACGTGAGCAGCTCGATCGAAGCCCTCGCGAAGGCGGGATACCAGTTGAAGGTTAAGACCGTCGTCAGCATCGGCTTCGACTACAGCCAGGGAGTTACGGTAAGTCTGCTGAGGAGCGGCGTGGTGTTGGTCGAGGGGGCTGAGGATGAGGAGGAGGCTCTTCAAATCTACAGACACCTCGTTTCAGGTATTCTTGGAATACCTTGGTCTAGAATAGAGTAGCGACGAGAGCGGTTCCCCAGCGTTCTCCGCAAGTTTTATAACTGTGTTATGATTGTAAGACTGCCTATAACGGTGTTATTAAACCGTCCTGGTGATTGTTATGGCTGAGACTCGGCGTGTTGACTGGTCATCGCTGTGGCGTAAGGAAGACTGGCTAGCGGTTTGGGTGGGCTTTGCCATCCTGCTTTCCGTTGCCGGTGGCGTTGTGAGGTGGCTCCCGAAGGTTGCCAAGTGGTCCGACATCGGCGCAGCGATTAAGATCGCGGATTTGCCCTACTTCCTCCTGCTGGGTCTCGGCCTGTTGGTGGTGACAGCGGTCCTAGAGAAGAGAGAGAACCTCAAGGCGTACGTGGTAGGCTTCCCGGTGGTTTTCCTCTTCGCGCTTCTCTCTTTCGTGCTGGCGAACCAAGTGAACGTCAGCTCCTGGGGGCTCGAGTTTGCCATATGGGCCCTCCTCTTCGGGCTACTGATAAGCAACACCCTTGGTACGCCCAAGTGGCTGAAGCGGGCGGTAAAGACGGAGCTCTTCATAAAGGTCGGGCTGGTGATGCTCGGTGCTGAGATTCTCTTCCAGGTCATTCTGTCTGCCGGCGTCCTTGGCATGGTGCAGGCTGTTGTGGTCGTCCTTCTCGTCTGGTACTTCTGCTACTTCCTAGCGGTCAAGGCTGGTCTGGATAAGGAGTTCGGCTGCATTATGGCTTCCGGGGTGTCTATCTGCGGCGTCTCCGCTGCCATAGCTACTGGAGGTGCCATCAAGGGGGACCCCAAGAAGGTAAGCCACACGATCTCCCTGGTTCTTCTGGTAGCGATGCCGATGCTCGTGGGGCTTCCCATGCTGGCTAAGAGCGTGGGGCTTCCTGAGATTGTGGCTGGGGCTTGGATCGGAGGCACCATTGACACGACGCCCGCGGTTGTCGCTGCTGGCGCCCTCTACAGCACGAAAGCTATGGAGGTGGCGTCCATTATCAAGATGTCTCAGAACGTCCTGATCGGGGTTGTAGCCTTCATCCTAGCTGTCCTCTGGTCGGTCAGGGCTGGGATGAGGTCGCAGAGTGAGAAACCTAGTCCGCTGGAGATCTGGTATCGCTTCCCCAAGTTTGTCGTTGGATTCGTCGTCGCGTCCGCCTTATTCTCTCTACTGCTAGTTCCTTGGATGGGAGATGTTGCTGTCAAAGCTATTCAGGGTGTTACAGGCGGTATTCGTGGCTGGTTCTTCGCGATGGCGTTTGTCTGTGTTGGTCTTGATACCAGGTTCGCGGAGTTGGTGAAGATGGGTCGCGGGAAGCCCGCTGGGGTCTTCGTTGCCGCTCAGATCTTCAACATCTTCCTGACGCTGGGGTTGGCTTACCTCCTCTTCGGAGGATTGATCGTCCCTGCATAGACCATACGGACCAACGTACAAGCTATTAGGCTCGATAACTATGTTATAAGTGTGGTTTGGAGTTGCGGCCACCTTGCGAACTCGTTGTGAGGTCCGTCCTCCCGGCTTTCAGGTCGCTGGTAGCCAAGGAGCTTGTTCAGGTTCACGGCTTGTCCGAGACCGCTGCAGCCCGAAAGCTCGGGACCACCCAGGCTGCGATAAGCCAGTACCTTTCGTCGAAACGCGGTGACAAGAGAATAAGACAGCTCGAGGCCACGCCGGCGGTTCGGTCTGCCGCGAGGAAGGTGGCTCGAGGCATAGCGACTGCGAAGCTCTCGCCTCTCGACGGTATGCTCCAGTTCTGCAGGCTGTGCGTTGCTCTCCGAACTAGGGATCTGGTGTGCGATATGCACAGGGATTTGCTGGTTCTCCCGAGAGGCTGCGACCTGTGCCCGGAGGTACGTGGAGACTCGACGAGGCATAAGCCGTCCCCGTAGAAATCATCCCAAAGGGGTTCTGTTTGGCTCTGCCTTACAAAAGGTTTTTAAGATTATTCGGGGAATTGCACCAAAACTAAGCTTGACAGGGGCGAGTCTGGATGACTGGTGAACGAGTTTGCATCTACAGTCGAAGAGGAGTTAGCCGGGCTTCTTAACGGTTTAAACATAAACGAATTTCTCTCCTGTACAAAAGATCTGGGAGTTGGGTTCACACCCCTTCTGAGACTTCCTGAAGAGAAAAACCCTTACGATGAAAAAGGAATCCCGATTTTCATAAAGAAAGAGTACCTGAACTTCGGTGAATCGCAGAAATCCAGACCGTTTACTGTGATGCATTTTTATAACATTGTCTCCGGCGGACTGGAAGGAAAGGACACCATAGCGATCGCGACCTCAAGCAAGTTTGGACTGGCCGCCAAACTGATAATCCCCGAGATGAGGAGGTACTTTCAGCAGAGAGGTGTGGAGGTTCCCGACGTCTCGCTTGAGTTGTACATGTCACGAAAATTCGAGGAAGAAGACCCCCATATACTGAGTAGACTCAGAGGGGATGGAACCAGGATCATGGAGTGTTCAAATGGGTGGTGCCCAACCGAACAGTCAGACCGGGGTCAAGAAGTAGCAATGGTTAAGGAAATTGAAAAGTACCTTCCAAACTATCGCGCTTATCATCAGCATGGCGACTCGCTTAATCTACTAGCCTACTCTCTGCAGCTTGCACCCGAGATCTTCTACCAGACTAGTGGGACGGTAACTCATTATCTCAGTGGCACCGGGACGTGCGGTAGTCTGGTTGGAGGAGGCACTGGTTTGAAAATGCTCAACCAAAAAGTGAAAGTCATCGGGCTGATCCCGCAAAAGGATCACGTGCAGTTGGGCTTGAGGAGTAGAAACGAACTAAGGGTTTCTAGGTTCTTCTCTGACGCGGAGAAGATGTGTGAGAGATTAGTCGAAGTTTCGAATGTGGGTTCTTGGAGTCGGATGTTAGAACTGTGGGAGATGGGAGTGCCTTCAGGAATGACGGGTGGCACGTACGTTCATGGATCCCTGGAGATGGCTAAGGAGCTGTACGCAAACGGTGAGGAGGGAGTGATTGTTACTCTCATCCCAGACTCGTGTGAAGACCATGAGAATCTGTATAGAAGATACTTCCCCGGAATTCTCGGAAGAGCGTTCAACAAAGATCTTTTTGAAGAGCTTAGTGCCATTGCTAAGAAAGAAAGAGACGACCATGTATATTCGCTAAGGAACTCGTCATCTCAACTATTCGAAAGGATAGTGGAACACTGGAGCAAAAAACAAGCCTGAGACCCGATAGACTCGGTCTCTCTAAGGACAGGTTTAGGTCCGCGGCTCCACTCTCAGTCTGGAGGCGAGCCGAAGAGCGAAGAGCCGAGGAGAGAGGAGGAGTATGAGAGTTCTGATGTTCCACGTCGACTTCTTGCGCTCCACTACAACCGAAAGGGGGAGGTCGAGCGTTGTAGAAGACTTGGATCCCAGCTCGAGGATGATAGAGGTTGGGGAGTCGCTGATGGTCCTCGCAAGCGTTGAGAAGGCTGACGAGTTGAGGCCGGAGGATGTGTCAAGAGGTGCTGTCTTGGAGATAGCTCGACTGGCGCGTCAGCTGAAGGTTGACACCGTGGTCCTCCACCCCTTCGCCCACCTCTTCGGAGAGCTGAGTGAGCCCAGGATGGCGATAAGGATTCTGGAGCTAACCCAGAGAGGGCTTATCGAGGAGGGTTTCAGAGTCTTTAGGACGCCCTTTGGATGGTTCAACACTTTGGAGCTGAAAGCCAAAGGTCACCCCTTGTCAAGGGTTGCGAGGATCGTCAATCCTGTGTGAGAGATCGGGAAGGGAGGTGAGAGCGACGAAGATTGGAGTGGTGGTGAACACGAACGATCCGGAGACCGCGTGGAACGCCCTGAGATTCGGAAACACAGCCCTTCTATCGAAGCATCAGGTCAAGGTCTTCCTGCTGGGAAAGGGCGTGGAGGTTCAGGGTTTGCAGGACCAGAAATTCGACGTTCGAGGTCAGATCGAGGCGGTCTGGAAGAACGGTGGTGTCGTGATGGCTTGTGGAACCTACCTCAGGTTGCGAGGGATGGGAGGCACCGAGGTCTGCCCGGTGTCCACCATGAGCGACCTTTTGAGGATGGTGGAGGAGTCTGACCGAATCGTCACGTTCGGATAGATTCGTGGATCGAGCTGTTTCGTGGAGTCTTGTTTGTCTAGGAGCCGGGGGGAAGCGTCCTCTACTGGGAGTAGCCGCACCAGTTCACGATTGTCAGCGCCATGGTCTTCACCGCGGTGATCACGTCGTCAACTCTGACCCACTCGTCTGCGGCGTGCATCTGGGTGATGGTGCCGGGTCCGAAGATCACTGTCGGTGTGTCGGCGTGCTTGATTAGGAGACGGGAGTCGGTGCAGCCCTCGTGTCCCCTGACCACAGCCTTCCTTCCTGTGGCTTTCTCGAATGAGCTCTCAACTGTCTTGCAGATCGGATGATCTTGAGGGATCTCCGCCGGTTCTCCCATGTAGCCCGTGAACACGACATCGGGCTTGTGAGTCTTCAACCAGGGGTCTACGTCTGCGACTTTTCCGATGTACTCGATGAAGGCTTTCTGAACTTCGTAGGGATCTTCGTTCGGAAGCACACCCATCCTACCCCTGATCAGGCAGAGATCTGGAGGGATGCTCGGGTAGCTGCCGGAGTGGAACATTCCGACGAAGCAGGCTAGGGCGGCGCGGGGGTCAGCGTAGAGAGGATGCCTCTTCTCCAGCCGGATTGTCTCGAAGTCGGAGACGGCTCGGAACACTCTGTACCCCTTCTCGACGGCGCTCACCGCCTCCCAGATCCGGGACATCGAGGCGCTCCTGCCCTTCACGGTGATGTTGAACCACATGCTGCCGGTGTGGGCGGGCTGGACCTCCAGATCGCTCGCCTCGCAGTTGACCGCCGCGTCTGCCTTGTAGCCTCTGAGGATGCACGCCAAGGTTCCGTTTCCGCTGTACTCCTCGTCCATGACGTACTCCAAGATCACATCACCATTAGGTTTAACTCCAGCTTCGAGGACGCACTTCAGAGCCATGGTCATCGCGGCGAGACCGCTCTTCATGTCCGAGGTTCCCCTTCCGTACATCCTTCCGCCCTCGACCTGCCCTCCCCAGGGGTCATGAGGCCAGCCCTCCAGAGGTCCGGACGGGACAACATCTACATGACCGTTGAAGATCAGCGACCTACCCTTTCCCCGTCCCTTGTAGACACCGACGACGTTAGGTCTCCCCTCGTATCCAATCTTTACAGGAACGTATCCAGGGTGCTTCTTCAGCTCATTCCAGCTCGGTTCCCATACGTCCGCCTTCAAGCCCATCTCTTTCAGCTTACCAGCGATGAACTCCTGGATGGGTGCTTCCTTCTCCGTCACGCTCTGTTCTCTTATGAGGTCTCGGAGAAAGGCGACTATCTCGTCTCTCCTTTTGTCGACGGTCTTGAGAATCTTCTCTCTGACCTGACCGGAGCTCTCCATCGGATCTCCTCCTAGATCTTCCCATGCTTCCCTTCCAGCTCGGAGAGCAAGATTCTACCGAGGTCGGTTACTCCGTACGTGGGCTCCTCGGAGGCGGCCATGAACCCAGTCCTCTTCTTGCCCGTTGCCCTGACGCATCCGAGTCGCCTAAGTTGGTCAGTCGCTCGGACGACTTGGAACTGGGCGGTAATGTAGTTTTGACCCTTGATCTCGTCGAAGACCTCGGTGACGCACCTCTCTCCTCTCGAGATCGATCGGAGTATGAGCAGGTGGGTCTTGCCTATGAGGCCTTGGAGGTGCTCTCTCTTCATCAAATCCTCGAGCTTTGACGAGAACGGCATGCTCTATCCCCTCTTAGCTCCTTTTCTTCTGGAGCTCGGCTTGGCGAGCCTGCCCATCTTATCTAGCTCGTCAGCCACATACTTCAAGCCCAGCTCCTCCAGCTTCTCTCTGGTCTGAAGCCCCGTCTTCCTGCTCCACCCGCGGACGGCGTAGTACTCCTCAAGCATCAGGTCGAACTTCTCTCTGGGCATAATAGTGCCTTTGAAAGGACCTTGGCTCAGAGGCTCCTTGTAGAACCTGTCGGGGAGGTAGTCGTCCCTCCGCCCCAGCCCCTCTCTGACGTTGAAGGCTTTCTCCACGTTGTATATCCTCTCTCCGCACTTCATCACGGTCTCGTAGGTCCAATTGAGCCCGGTGACGACGGAGAGAACTCTAGCCGGGAACTCCACGTACAGCCTTGGGGCACCTCTGAAGAAGTACTTGCAGTTCTCGAGGGAGTCGTTGATCGTACGTATGTGCTGGCACCAAGCGACCAGCCGCCCCTTGCCCTCCCAGCCGAACCTGTCCGAGATCTTCGGGGTTCCGATGAACTTCTCAGCCTCCTCGGGCGTGAACATGAACTCGGGAGCGGGCTGGGTTCTGAGGTGGTCTCCGCCTCGGGTGGATGTGGCGAAGCCGAGTCCCCAAGCCCACATGGGGCGGGGCTCGACCAGCCCCATCTGCTGCCCCTTGACCGTTATCGAGTAGTACTCCGAACCCTTCCCTGTCTTCCGCGCGGCTTTTCGACTTCCGAAGGCGAAGAGCTCGCCGAGCTTGCCCTCCCTGTAGCCCATCCTCCTGATGGCTTCAAGGATCGCCTTGGGGTTCCCCCACGAGAGGTTTAGATCGTCCGTGTCGTTCTTGGTGAGGATTCCCTTCTCGTAGCACTCCATAGCCCAGCCGATCGTTTCGGTGCAGTTGATCAGGTCTATGCCGAGCTTGTCGCAGAGGGTCTTGGCGGCTATGGTTGAGGCTAGATCCCTGTTCCCCATCTTCGAGCCGAAGCCTCCAGTGGCTTCGTACTCCACCCCCTCGCCGACCGTCCCTGCGTATGGCCCATCCTCGACGACGCAGTATGGGCTACAGTGGTAGACGCACGCGTTGCAAGCCCGCTTCTTCTTCACGTATTTGTTGTAGAGGAGCTCCCCGCTCAGGTCCTCGGCGTCCTTGAACCACCCCTCGCGCCAGTTGTAGGTGGGCAGGGCGCCTAGGTGCTGGAAGAGCATCACGAATATCGGGGTTCCGTACTTGGAGAAGTTCTCGAACCACCACTTGTCTTCGGTTTTGAGGATGTTGATGCTATCCTCGACCGCTTTCACCAGCTCGTCGGGTTGAGCGATTCTGACGCCTCTGGTTCCTCGGATAGCTATCGCCTTCAGTCTCTTCGAGCCCATCACGGCGCCCATTCCGCACTTGCCCGCGCCCCTCGTGTAGTCGGAGACCACGCAGGCTGGATAGGACAGCCTCTCCCCGGCGGGTCCTATGGTGGCAACAGCGACGTTCGGATCTCCTGTCTCTTGCTTCAGGGCGTCAGTCGCTTCCCAGACATCCAGTCCCCAAAGATGCTTCGCGTCTCGCAGTTCCACCCGCTCGTCGTCGATCCAGAGGTAGAGGGGTTCCTTGGCTCTGCCTTCAAAGACGATTGTGTCATATCCCGCCCACTTCAGCTCCGCTCCCCAGTGGCCCCCGGCGTTCGCGTCTCCGAAGGCATCAGTGGTCGGTGACTTTGCGGTTACAGTCCATCGTCCGGAGCAGGGAACAATGGTGCCTGTGCACGGTCCTGTCCCGAAGATCAGCCTGTTCTCCGGTCCGAGCGGGTCTGTGCCGGGTTTGACCTCGTCGTAGAGCATCTTGGAGTTGAATCCCCTTCCTCCTACGAAGTTCTCCGCCAGTTCCTTCGACAAAGCCTGCTTCCTAACCCGCTTGTGGTTCAGGTCGACCCGGAGTATCGTGCCAGCCCAGCCGTAATACAAGCTTCATCCCTCTCCAGAACCAGAAGTCTTCTTGGCTTTGCTTGCGGTTGTCCGAATCTTCTCCATGACATCTCTCTTTCTCGCCAGATCGGCCAGATCCGCCCGCTCGTACTTGATGACGCCCCACTGACACATCTTGACGCAGGCTGGTTCGCCGTTGCAGAGGTCGCAGGTCACGCAGATCCCGCGATTGACATCGAACGAGATAGCCCCGAACGGGCATCCCAGCATGCACTCTCTGCATCCTATACACCTCTTCTCATCGATCGTGACGGCACCGGTCTCCGAGTTGCGGGCAATGGCGTTGGTTGGGCAGATGTCTCTGCATGGTGGATCCTCGCACTGTCTGCAGACCACGGGCACGTCCACACCCATCGTCTCCCTCTTCATCACCCTCACGCGAGCCTTTGTGGGGGTGATGAGATTCCTGGTCTTCTTCAGCGAGCAGATCATCTCGCACAGCCTGCAGCCGTCACAGCGGTCCGGATCCACGGTCAACACGAATCGCGACAAGAGCCTACTCTCCAAGATACCTGAGTGCTAACCCAGAACTAAAATGCCTTTCACGGGCGGAATGTGCTGGCTTAATCCATTGAGCTGTCTGTTGGGCATCTCTGAAATTATTCAGCTTTACTATTCTGATTTTGTTGGCGATGAGAGAATCCAAGGATATGAAACGTTTCAGAGCGTGGTTTGGCCGAGATGGAGACAATGTTCGAGCCTCGGGAAAGGCTACCTACCGAGATCGATTGAGTATTTATGCAAGGACTGCGATCTTTGGATTAGAAGCCATGTTGCACCATGATAATGATAAAGAAGTATGGAATGAACTCTATGACTCTTTCTTCCATAAAACACGTCGGAAGAAAATAGACCAGATGATTCCACGAGGTTCGGGAATTGCTGTGGATCTGGGTTGTGGACCTGGTCCGTTTACGAGACTACTTGAGATGAAGAACTATAGTGTTGTTGCAATTGACCTTAGGCATTCAAGATTAAAGATCAACGAAAGCGTCTACAAGATTGTTTGCGATCTAAACACGTATGTCCCGTTGCGAGCTTCGTGTTGCGATCTCGTAATGGCCACCGAGATCATAGAGCATCTCAAGGACGGCTCTAGCTTCTTATTAGAAATATATCGAATTTTGAAAACTGGTGGAAAACTGGTTATGAGCACCCCTAACAACGAATGTTTGATAAAGTATTTTGAGACTCTGCGGGGTAAAGGCTGGAAAGGCTGGGGTAGAGATCACTTTCATATTTTCACAATAAAAGAATTGAGAGATTTGCTAGTCCAATCGGGGTTCAGAATCTGTAAGGAGAGTGGTTTTTATTTGTTCTACTATCTACCCATCAGCTTTCCAAAGAGTTTAACCTTACAGATTTTGTTTATGTGTATGAAATAAAGCTTAACATCTTTCTTAGTCCATTGAACTACCTGTTGGATATGTCCGAGATCGTTCAGCTTGATGTTCTGGCCGTGTTGGTTGTACGGGAACTCAGGGATGTGAAATGTTTCAGAGCTGAAAACTCGATGATTATACAAACCGAGAGTGCCAGACCTAGGTAGAACAGCCTAGAAACTATGTCGCTGATCACCGGTGGATCGAAAGCGCCTTGTAGAAGCCTCTGAGCGGAGGCGGCAGTCGAGATCGTAGAAGGAGATACCATGAGTTCTCCAAGCTTGGAAAGTGTCCCGACCACGATGAGTCCTAGCAGTAGCAACCGTAGCCAGCTGACTTTTCTTGGGGAACCAGCTTCGGCAGTTGCTTCCTGCAGAAGAAACGCTATCCCGTTCCCGAGCAGGATCGCTTGAGGCTGAGTGAAGTACGGCTGCCCATAGGTCAGGTATCTTCCGAGTATCAGGGTGTATGGTGGACTGAGTCTGTGGAACTCGACTAGAATGAAGGGCATGAGCAACCAAGTTCCCAAGAGAAAGCTTCCCGGCTTCCGACGCCACAAAGAATACCCGATCACAGCGAAGGATGCCCAAAGCCACGGGTCTGACAGAATAATCGTTACTGGATTCTTGTAGAACGGCTCATCCACGCCAAGAAAATTGACTTTGAAGTGGGGAACAAATCCTGAGGGGTCAGCCCTCAGGTAGTAGCTCGCGCCTGGAACGATGAACGCCATCAAGCACAGGATAGAGAGGGCTCGATCACCGGGCTTCAAGAGAGGTCTTTGTCTGAGGACTGCCCTGTGCCCAAGCCTCCCAACCAAGGTCACGAGTGTAAAGGCAACCGAGAAGACGTAGGAGAGAGGGTGGCTGAAGCCTGCGCATATCAGGAACACGCCTGCCAGAACGTACTTTGGAGTTGCCCATCTCCCGCCTAGATCGCCCTCAAACAGGAAGTAAATCGCGAAGCCTATGAAGACCAAACCGTACAGGTTTGGGAATGGGCCCATCACAGGCCACGTCTGGAAGCCATGGGTAATGATCAGGAGGCACGCCGATACTCCCGCCAGGTTGCTCCGTGAGATCCGCCGCGCTAGGAGGAAGATGGAGATTACTTGGAGTGCGTTGATGAAGCTGTTTAGTGTGAACATCTCGGTCCAGGGGCGCGCTTGGCTGCCCACCTCGGTGAGGCTCGGATGTTGGATGGCTAGGATAGCCCATCGGACGATCATGTGAGCGAGGGGTGGGTAGAAGCCTACATTGTACTCATGGTCGTAGGCGAGGGGATATCGGCCCCTCTCGTGTATCATCTTGATTGTTTTGAAGTGGTACTCGAAGTCGAAGTTGCTCCATCGCCCCTTGTAGTTCCATATGACGTCGTTTTGCGTCGCATAGAACGCGACTAGGAAACAGACGAGTACCAAAATTATGGCTTTGTCGCTTTCCTGCAATCGCGGGGAGGCTGACAAGACGCTCGTCCCATCCCTACTTGGACGGTCGAAATCGTCAGTTTAAGTGTATGTAAGATTGTTTTAAGACTTGAGCGAATTTCCTAGAATTGCCGATTGAAAGGGTAATTCTGGTCTTCTTGGGGTTTAGGGGGGCCTAGAGGGTCATCGCGTGCTGAGAAATATTGCAGCGGGCTTAGCTAGGGCTAGCAGTATCTTCAGGTTGGCTATTACGATGTTGCCAAGCCGCGGCTTCTTTCTTCTCAACTCCACGCAGATCTCACCGATCCTGTAGCCAGCCAAGCCCTTATTAGAAACTTCGCTCCGTAGGTCTCCGTCCGTCCAAACTGGATGCTCTTCGCCACGGGCTTCCTGAAGGCTCTGAAGTTCGATAGGATGTCGTGCACGCCAAACCTCTTGCCGATGGCGAGCGCGAACATCCTCTCGGAAATCAGTCTCTGCTTGTTACGACGACATCGGGTCTCTAAAGTTCCTCGAGCGGATCGTCTTGCAAAGCCTATAGTCGTCACAGCGGTTGGAATCCACTGTCAGGGCAAATTTTGCTGTGCCGGCCGCACGCTCCTTTGGATATTTGGACCCTAACCCGGAATCTTGTCGTTCCATCTTGGTCGAGCCCGTTGTCTAATTCGAGACACGAGAAATCTCAGTGCAAAAAACTCGACGATGATGCAGACCGAGATTCCTAGAACCAAGTATACGAGATGGGAAAACAAGTTGATGATTGTCGCAAAATCGTTAAAGCCTTGCTCAAGTCTCATGATCGAGGCAACGGCTGACGTTACCGAAGGAGACATTAGTAATTCTCCAGCCTTGAAGAGCGCCCCAACTAGCACGACTGATAGTAGCAATAACCGGAATCGGTTGACTCTTATTGTCGTGAAGTCGATTTCAGCCGTGGCTTCTTGCAGAAGAAAGGCTACTCCGCTCCCGAGCAGGATGGCTTGGGGCTGGCTAAAGTAGGGCTGTCCATAGGTTAGGTATCGCCCGAGTATCAGGGTGTAGGGTGGAATAAGTTGGTGGAGCTCGACGAGGATGAACGGCATTAGCAGCCACGTGCTTATGAGAAGGCCTCCCGGCTTCCGACTCCATAGGGAATAGCCAATTACAGCTAGGGAGGCCCAAAGCCACGGATCTGACAAGATTATTGCTATTGGATTCGTGTAGAATAGTGTCTCTCCCCAGCCAAGAAAATTGACCATGAAGTGAGGAACAAATCCTGAAGGGTCAGCCCTGAAGTAGTAGCTCATGCTCGGAACAGTGAAGGACACTAGTGCTAGGATCAGGAGAGCCCAATCACTAGACTTCAAGAGGGGTCTGCGTCTAGAGATGATTCTGTATCCAAACCTGCCGATTAAGATTCCAAGGGGGAACACGACTGAGAAGACGTAAGATAGAGGATGAGTGAAGCCAGCGCATACCAAGAATACGCCTGCCAGAATGTATTTTGGAACTACCCACCTCCAGCCCAGATCGCCTTCGAACAGGAAGTATGTGGCGAAGCTCAAGAATACCAAGCCGTACATGTTCGGAAAGATGCCCATCACGGACCAGGTTTGGAAACCATTGATAAGGATCAAGAGGCACGCCGACACTCCCGCAAGGTTGCTTTTCGCGAACCGCCGTGCGATTAGAAAGAGCGGGATGACCTGGAGTGCGTTGACGAAGCTGTTTAGCATAAACATCTCGGTCCAGGGGCGCGCTTGGCTACCTTCCACGGTGAGGCTTGGATGTTCAATGGCTACGATAAACCATTTGACAATGATGTGGGAAAGGGGAGGATAGAAGCCCACGTTGTAATCCTTGTTATATGAGAGAGGATACTGTCCCGTCTTGTACATCATCTCGATCGTTTTGAAGTGATATTCAAAGTCAAAGTTGCTCCAACTTCCTGTGTAGTTCCATACCGTGGCACTCAGCATCACCACAAACGCGAACAAGAAACAGACGAGGACTAAAGCTATTGCTTTACCATCCTCACGCCATCCTGTATGAGGTGACAGAACACTCCCCCATTTTATGTTGGCTGAAGTCTACATAGAAGGATTTTTCGTCTCGAGCGGGGTCATAGCGTGCTGAGGAAGATTGCAACAGATTTGACAAGGGCTAGAAGTATCTTCACATTGGCGGTTATGGTGTTCCCCAGCCTTGGCTTTTTTCTTCTTTTCAACTCCACGCAAACCTCGCCAATCCTGTAACCGGCCCTCGAAGACCTTATGAGGAACTCCGCCCCGTAGGTTTCCACTCCTCCAAACTGGATGCTCTCCACCACAGCTTTCCTAAATGCCCTGAAGTTCGAGAGAACGTCGTGCACGCCAAACCTCTTGCCGATGACGAACACGAAAATCCTCTCGGAGAACCTGGGGAGCCTGTCCCTGCTGGCGACGACGATGTCGAATCCTTGGAGCTCATTGATCAGGCGGGGGATTTGTGCGGGGTCGTTCTCCAAGTCGGCGTCGATTGTCACGATCGTCTGAAATCTGGCAGCCCTTATGCCTGTGATTAAAGCCTTGGTCTGGCCCTCTCTGGTCTTCGCTATTGCCAAGTCGGCAAGAGGTCTCGCCACCTCAACCGTTCCGTCGGGTGAGGTGTCGTCCACAACTATGATCTCGTGCTCCGTGCCCTCCATCACCCTTCTTATGCCGGAAATTAGCTTGGCGATGTTCTCCCTCTCGTTGTAGGTTGACGTTATGATCGAGACGCCCATCGTTCCCGACCTGGGTCGGCTGTGCTTCCTCTAATTTATACCAGGTTGACACAAGAATGAATCTCCATTGGTAGAAGCGAGCCCTACTCGTATATCTTTCCGTTCGGTGGGTTAACTGGTTGGCGAAGATTAGAGTCGTGGTAGTCGGTGGCGGCGTGGCGGGGTTGGTCGCGGCTGACAGCGCCCGTGGAGCCGACTCTGGAGCGAGCATAACTGTTCTCTCCGATGAGCCTCACCTGCCCTACCGCAGACCGGCTCTGCCGCTGATCGTGAGGGGATGTGCCTCGGGATTTTCTGATATTAAAATGTTTGACGGTGATGCGTTTCGGCTAAGACGGATAGAATACCTTCCCGGCACGAAGGCGGTGAACGTTGACCTAAGACAGGGGCTTGTCAGAGCTGTAAAGAGGTCAGGGGATGAGGTTAGGATTCGGTTCGACAGGCTGATCCTGGCCACAGGCGGGCGCCCTGCGAAGCCCGCCATAAAGGGTTCAGACAAGCGGGGCGTGTACTCGCTTCGGTGTTTCGAGGACGCGCAGGCTCTTTCTGAGGCGGCTAGACCCGGAGAGCAGGCGGTGGTTGTGGGGGCTGGCTTCGTCGGGCTGATAATCTCCGAAGCCCTAGCCAGGAGAGGGATGAGGGTCAGGCTTGTCGAGCTAAGGTCGCAGGTCCTGCCAGACCTGTTCGAGCCCGACCTCGCGTCGAGGATCAAGCATAGGATGGCCGCGTTAGGGATCGAGGTCACCACTGGAGCGACCGTGGACGAGATCTCCGGAGGTGGGAGGGTTGAAAGAGCAAGGGTTGCTGGTGAGAACCTGGAGGCTTCGATGGTGGTCTTGGCGGCTGGTGTAAGCCCGAACGTTGACTTAGCCAAGTCTGTTGGGATAGCTCTCGGTCGCCGTGGGGTGCTCGTTGATGGGCGCATGCAAACCTCGGTTGATAATGTCTATGCGGCTGGGGACTGTGCTGAAACGTTTGACCTTTTGACCGGTGGTAGAGTATACACCCCGGTCGGAAGCGTCGCCGCGGAGGGGGGTGAGGTCGCGGGGTTGAACTCGGTCGATCGGAGGGTTGAGGTTCCCGGGTTCTTGAGGGCTCAGGATGAGCGCGTCTTTGATCTTGATCTGGTAAGCATCGGTATGACCGGGGGGAGAGCAAAGGAGGCGGGGATCAGAGCGTCGGTCGTCGATCTCCCCGAGAGGGAGGACTCTGTGCACAGGGACTGGGCTGACGTGAGGGTGGTTCTGAACTCTAGGTCGCATATCATGGGCGCTCAGATGGTCGGGTCCCGAGCGGACCGTAGAAGGGCGAATGCTCTGCTGACAGCTGTCAAGTCCGGATGGAGTTTCGACGAACTCTGTGAACTCTGGAACCGGCGTTACCTAGCCCTTCACGACTTGATGGAGTACAAGGCGGTCTTGGCCACCACGGGTGCTGTGTGATGTCCTCTAGGCTCTCAAAGCTTATTCTCGGCATAATGGGGTTTGGTGTTCTTTCTGTGGAGGTTGCCGCCCTAGCGTTTGTTCGACGAAGCACAATGCTGTATGCCACAGCCGTGTTGATGGGGATACTGTTCGTGGCTTTGTCGGGCTACGCTTGGGCGTTAACTCTGAGGAGGTCTCAAAACTTGGTCGATGAGGAAGGATTGTGGGAACTCGCCTGGGTCGTCTACTGGGTCGTGTTCATAGTTGTCTTCTTCAGCCTTCTTCCGGGGATTATCTTCTCTAAGTGATCCAAATTCGTGCTGTTCATGGTCTTTCTGGAAACAGTAATTAGAGTCGAAGCCGAATCTACAAGAGCAAGGTGCGGTTGATGTCTAGGGTCTCCGTTGTCAAATGCGCGAAGCCGATCACAGACGCCTCTGTCTACCGAGCTGTTGAGGAGGCTGTAAGGCTCCTCGGAGGGATGCATCGGTTTGTCAAGCCGGGAGAAAGGGTTCTGATAAAACCAAACCTTGTGAGGCCAGCTCCTCCCCCAACCACCACCGACCCGCGGGTCATCTATGCCGTGGCGAGGATGGTTGTCGAGGCTGGGGCGAAGCCTGTCATCGGCGAGGGGACGGCGACGATGACACTCCTCTGGAGGGAGGGCATGGACAGCCGACGGGTCATGGAACTTACAGGCGTGGAGAAGGTGGCTAGGGAGGTTGGCGCCGAGCTGGCGCCCTTCGACGAGAAAGGAGTAGCCCACACGGTTGAGGTTGACATACCTGATGGTGTGGTCTTGAGGAGGGCGGCTATCGCCAAGGCGGCTCTGGAGTGCGATGCTATCATCCCGGTCCCAGTGATGAAGTGCAGCATGGAGGGCGGAGGCGTGACGCTGAACGTCAAGTGCCTCCACGCCCTGACCGATCCCTACACTGATAGGCTCAAGTTCCACAGGTCGGACCTCTGGCAGAAGCTGGTGGACATAGTCAAGCTCGTGAGACCCAAGATCAGGCTCAACGTCATCGACGGGATCCTAGCTATGGAGGGTGACGGGCCGATCTACGGGGACACCGTGGAGATGGGTACCATAATTGCCGGAGATGATCCTGTCTCCACCGACGCGATCGGCTCGATGGTCATGGGCTTCCAGGATCCCTTCGAGGTCGGGACCACAGCGCTAGCCCACGCGCAGGGGTTGGGTGTGGCAGAACCCGGCAGGATAGAGGTTCTGGGCGATGGGGTCGAGCAGGTCAGGCGCCCGCTGAGGAAGGCGTCGTGCGAGATCTTGGCGAACATCTTCCCGAACGTGATGGTCCTCGAGGGCGGAACCTGTCGCACCTGTAAGGCTTGGATGAAGTTTCTGTCCTACGCGCTGAAGGGGCACGGCATCCTTGAGAAGGTGGTTCCGAAGACGGTGGGTCAGATCCTGTTCATCTGCGGTCTTGAACCCTCGCTGCCCAACGACCCGAAGGACTTGCTAAAGAAGGGGCTTCCGATAGTCTTCGGTGACTGCGCGATCTTCTCGACGACGCAGAAGATCTTCTGGCAACTTCGGGATCAGGCATTGTACATACCCGGCTGCCCGCCGTTCGCGGTCGGACCAAACACGAGGATGATCGAGACCAAGCTAGGTGTTCCTACCACAGGCAGGGAAGCCTACGGGTTCAGGCCAACATATGGGGTCTAGGCTCTTCCGGTCGTTGGTCGTCTGCATCGGATTGCCGCGGAGCTCAGCTCAGGTGTCTCCCTCGGTCTTGTCAGGACAAAGCGTACGACTAGTCTTCGAGCTGGTATTCATGAGCTTTCTCTTGGGCTTGAGATTCCTTCAAGGATGGCTCTCGTTGCAGGCTGACGAAAGCCTTGCTCAGCACTCTGACGCATTTTCAGAGCCTGCACAGAAACGAAGGCTTGCAATTGAGGTGCTTGTGTCGAAGCTCTCCGTGAACTTTGGGTGAGGAAAAGTCGATCGTTAAATACGGGAACTCCTAACCCCATGGTGTGAGACGCGAGACTCGAGATTGGTGGGGTCAGGCACAGGAAGACCTTAAGACCGCTGAGGCGAATCTGCCTAACGGCAGGTTTTATGCCAGCGTCTTCTTCTCGCAACAGGCTGGGGAGAAGGCTTTGAAAGCGCTTTTCATAGAGGTGAAGAGGCGTCTGCCCCCTAAGGGGCACAACATGATACAGCTTTGCCGTGAACTTGGTGCACCCTCTCGCGTGTCGGAAGCGGCGATGGAGCTCAATCCGGAGTACACCGTGGCCAGATATCCCAATGCCGCCCATGGCATCCCAGCTGAGATGTACAACGCAAGCTCGGCTAAGATCCACTTGGGCGCTGCGAAGGTGGTAATGGATTGGGTGGATGGCTCGCTGAAGTAAAGCGCTTGGTCAAAGAATTGAGGCAGGAGATCGAGATCAGCAAGGTAATCGTCTTCGGGTCAAGGACGAAGAATTCGCACCTGAAGGGCAGCGACCTCGACATCCTGATAGTTTCAAAGAGTTTTGAGGGGATCGAGTTCACCGACAGACCGAAGATAGTTTATCGGCACTGGAAAAGTGGGATATCTCTCGAAGCGATATGTCTGACACCGGATGAGTATGAGGAGAAGAGGCGAATGATCACGATAGTGAGAGAGGCTGATGTTGAGGGAGTATCGATCAAAGCTTGAGAACAGAACGCCTTCTGTGCCCCTCTGCTTTGACCTGCCATATCAAGTTCGAGACGTAAAGGCACCGTAAGTTGTTAAGGTGCAAGTCGTGGCTTTCGTCGCATGTGTTCCCGAACCTGCCCAAGCAGGTCGTCCACTTTCTCGGCAGCTGCTATCCTGCGAAGATACTCCCAATCAACTCTCTTTCTATGCACCTTCAGGAGGACGTATGCCCGCTCCAGATCCCTCGACGATCCCCCGAACTTTGCAGCCGCTAGGCTCTTCACGGCGAGATCCTCTACACCTATCAGGCTCACTCTCAGATCCGATATCTCAAATATCCGAGTTCTGTCCTGGGACCCTGATAGATCTCTGCCCACTAAGTCAACGGCTATCCCAAGCTCTTCGCTCATCCAAACCCTTCCCACAGGCTTGAATCCGAGCTGCTTAACAACCTCGCAGAACTTCTCCCTATCCGAAGCCACAATATCCAAGTCGCCGGTGGTGAACTGCCCGGCTGTATAGACCTCTGCCGCGAAGCCACCCACCACATACACCTTCCCCCCCGCCTCCTCCAAGATCTTTGTTATGTAGCCAGCCAGGAGAAGCCTCCTCTTCAAGGGATCCTCTTCCTTCATTAACCGCGCGATAAGGACGGACACATTCGGTTGAGAGTTCTCCAACGCCCTCCTTCCCACCTCGATCGAGTCGGTCCTATCGCCGGTGAGTCTGCGTATCCTCCGCGCGCCATATTTGGATGACTGGTTCCTACGCTGCATGTCCACCATTCCTTCTACTTTGTAGTTCGGAGTCTGTAGGTTCTCAAACTCCTCTCCTCGAAAAGGGCGTCGAAGCCGGATTGGGATAGTCTAGTCAGGGCGTCGAGTTCCCCAGAGTTTCTTCGCCCCAGAACCACGCGCGTTTTTGGGATGAGTCCTCTAGGGACCTGCAATCCTATGTTGCGAGTGAACTCTCGCGCCTCCATCGTCGTCGCTAGGCGTCCAGCCCTCCTTTCAGTGCTTAGCCAGTCATCGAGGTTTTCCGGTTGCCGCGATGCTAGGATCCGTCTGAGCCTCCAGAGCGTCGTCTTGGAGGCTCCCTCCCGCTCAGCCCTCTTCAGCACAACCTCCTCGGAGGCTCCTTCCTTGAGCCACCGCCTCAGCATGGACGGCCTTCCGGGCTTGGGCGAAAACTTCAGTTTCTCCTCTCTCCGTATCGCCCTCACAATCTCGGGAGCGCTGAGCGCCGTGCTGTTTACTGCGCGAAGAAACTCAAGTAGCTCCGTCGATGAGAACCTCGCAAGCAACGCCTTCACAGCGACATCCACCGGTTCTAGAGGTCTGGTAGTCATCGCAAACCCAGCCATCAAAGGGGCGTGGACGCTATTTAAGTATTTCAAAATTCAGAATTTTTAAAAAATGCGCCTTGTGTTCTAGGAATTGAGCATCAGCGCACTCTTAAGTAAGACACACACGTGGGTACACCTGCCGAACATCCAAAGGCTACCTGCCCACTCCGATTAAAATGTCCAGTGTATACTGGTCGAAATTCACTCAGAAGCTGTGAGGGTTATGATCGATTGGGTGAACCGCTTACTGAAGTGAAACGCTTGATCAAAGAGTTGGGGCAGAGGATAGACATCGGCGACATGATTGAGCGGTCTGTTTTCAGTTTTAGAAGGTGGGCCATCAAGCATAGCAGGGGCCGTCATCGGATGATGATTCAGTGGCTCCTAGGTTCCGAGGCGGATGAGAACGGGCGGCTAAGTGCCCCCAGCAACTCAATCGGAGTCATCCACCGCCGACCGGCGGGATTATCGCGATCACGCATCCAGGCCGCAGCTGCGTCTTTATGCCGTGCATGGTAGCCGTGCTCTTCCCGTCGATGAGAAACTGGAGGTTCTGGGATGTTTCACGCCCGTCCTTCTCGAAGACGTACTCCTCGAACTTCCGTCCGTACTTGTCGGATAGCCTCCTCAGGAGGTCTTCCATGGAGGCGTTCTCCGGGAGCGAGACAACCTCCTCGCCCTTGCCGGTCATCTCGCGTAGTGTTGTGAAGAACTTGATCGTGACATTCACTTAGCGCGTTACCCCTGGTTCACGGTCTTGTTTATCGACTCTTCCATGATGTGGCCATGGCAGTGGACGATAGCCTTCTTCACTCCGGGAACGTTCTTGGCTTTCCGCTTGATGTCCATAGCGAGGCGAATGGCTATCGGACAGTATGGACTCGAAGGGATGAAGTCCACTTGGACTGTGCCAGGCTCGATCTCCTTGACGCTCTGTATCAGGTGCATCTCCGCGAACGAAAGTCCGGTCTCAGGGTCTAGAAGCTCTCCTACGACCTTCTCAACCTGCTTCTCCAACTCGCTCATAGCAAAGACCTCTCAGGCGATCGGATGTCTTGCTCTATGAAATCCCCGTCTGGCAGCTAATAAACTTGTAGCGCAAAGTCTCAAGTGAGGATCTAGCTCCTGAAACTCTTTATTTACGCGGTACGGAAGCGGTTCGTATGTTTGTGATGAGCGGCAAGGTCGACCCGGAGGCGATGGTTGGTCCTGAGGTCAAGGTGGGCAGGGGGTGCTCGATCGGTCCTCGGGCTAGGGTCACGGGGGCTGTGGCGCTGGGGCGTAGCGTCTTGATAGACTGTAATGTGGTTATAGCTGGACCAGCTAGAATTGGAGCCCTGACCTATATCGGACCAAACAGTGTAGTCGGCTTTCCAACCGCGCCTGTCTTGAAGGATCTGATCAAGGCCGGAGAGTTGGAGGCGGAGAAGTCCCGCAAACCGGTCATCGTAGGGAAGAGGTGCCTAATCAGGTCGAACTGCGTGATCTACCAGGATGTCGTAGTGGGCGATGAAGTCACCTTCGGGCACAACGTCATGCTCCGGGAGACGACCCGTGTCGGGCGTAGAACCCTCGTCGGGACGAACGTGATCGTAGACGGAAACTCCGAGATAGGGGAGAATGTGTCTATCCAGACGGGCGCCTACATCGCCACCTTCACAGTCGTCGGGGAAGGTGTCTTCCTCGGTCCGGGTTGCGCGCTGATCAACGACAAATTCCTCGGTCGGAAAGACGTCCCGTTAAGGGGTCCTGTCATAAAAAGAGGTGCGGGTATTGGGGCTAACGCGACGGTCTTCCCCGGCGTCACCGTTGGAGAGAAATCGATTGTGGGTGCCGGAGCAGTGGTAAACAGGGACGTCCCACACGGAACCATAGTAGCCGGAGTGCCAGCTAGGAGGCTCGGACGAGTCCCTGATGACTGGTGAGAATCTCGTAGAAAGCGTTTTAACTCATAGTAAAACCTGTAAGTGGCTAGCTTAGCTTTGAGCAGGCGATCTCGGTGAGTCGGTGGTTTAAGGGTGCGGTCGGAGTTCTCATCCTGGCCAGTCTGCTCCTCCAGCTTACGGGCGCTTCCGCCACTCCGGATGCGACCCAGCCAACGGTTAGAGTGAGCCACACCATCAACGTTCTCGACTGGGGCATGCTGGTTGTGAACGACACGGTCACCATTACCAACACAGACTCAGCCTCGGTCTCGAGCTTTCTTATCGGTGTACCTGAGCGCGTTGGCAGACACCTAAGCTACGCTTTCGCTCGGGCTGGCGAGAATGAGACGCTCGGTCTCGAGATGAACGCGGATCTTGGCAGGTCCGGATTCAGGGCTGTCAAAGTCTCCTTCAGCCCGATCCCAAGCGGGGCCACCTATCGATTTACCGTGACACTCATCTTCTCAGGTCTGATAACTCCAAGCTCGGCTGGGTACAATGTCACCGCTCCAATCTATCCGAGCCTTAGTCAGGAGGCAGAGCGGGTCGATGTCAAAGTGGTTCTGCCTGCCGCGGTTACGCTAGTGAGCAGTTACTGGAGCGAGGGCGGCAATCCAGTTCTTGAGTACGCCCAGACGCCCCTTGAGGCGTACGCGGACACGGTCAGCAGCAAGCTGTCTTTCAAGGGGTCCTTCAGGCTGGTTGACTGCGAGAGCGCGCGTCGGGAAGTACTCCTAGACCCCCTCGGAGAGATCACGGTCAGCGACTCCTACCGCCTAAGGAACTTGGGCGGTGACACGTTCAACTCCATCGACTTCAGCCTGCCAATGGGTGCTCACAATGTAACGGCAAGGGACGATCTGGGCGAGGTGAAGGTCACATCTAGAGAGGGCAGGGATGCCGTGGCGAACGTCACCGTGAGCCTTCGCTACTCGATCCGAGGGAGTCCACACTACGACGCGTACAGCTTCACGTTGAAGTACAAACTTCCTTGGCGCCTCTACGTCAGCAGGCTTGACGCTTTGGTATCCTCTCAGATGAGCTTGACCCTGATCCCCTACTCGAAGTGGGTTATCAGGTCGCTAGATTTCGTGGCAACCCTCCCGGAGGGTGCTCAGTACGAAAAAGCGAGTCCACCGCCGGATAGAGTGGAAAAGGCTGGTCTGAGCCCCGTAATATCCTACAGGGTATTGAACGCCACTCCATACCACAGGCTCACGCTCAAGCTGAAGTATCGATACCTGATCTTCTGGTCCGCCCTCAGACCCACGCTGTGGATGGGACTGGGTGTTGCCATCGTCTGCTCCCTGATAGGTCTCAGTAGGCTACGCAAACCGCCCCAGCCTCTGGCGGGTATACCTGTCGACGTGCTCTCATCCTACGTGGAGGTCGTCGACAGGAGGGCGGCTTTGAGGCAGGAGATGGAGTCACTCGACGAGGATCTCAGCCGGGACAGGATAAGGAGGCATGACTACAGACGCCGTACGAGGCAGATCTCTCAGGAAATGCAGTCCCTAGACAGGGAGCTTGAGGAGTTGAAGCCGAAGGTGAGAGCCATAAGCTCGAGGTATGCAGCGATCGTTAGGGGAGTCGAGATTGCCGAGTCTGAGTACGATACGGCGAGATCCAGCGTCCTCAGGCTCGAGACGACGTACCGGGAGGGGAAGGTCTCGAAGGATGCCTACGAGCGGTTGAGGATGGATCTCTACAAGCGGATGAATAGGGCGAAGAGCCTGATCGACGGGACCACGATCAGCCTTCGTGAGGAGATCCGCTGAGACTAGTCTTAGCCTCTCTAGCCACGTTGATTTTTGATCTTCTAGCTTCCACGCGCTGAAAGGTGTAGGCGGCGTTGAGCGCGGCTGCGACTAGGATAAACACCGCGTCCGTCCAACCAGGAACCGTGAAGTAGTGGAAGTAGATCGGCGAGAAAAGTGGAAACACGCTTAAGTCCAAGGCGATGTGCCCCAAGAAGGCGGAGGTGGACGCGAATGCCAAGTCCAAGCGCTTGTACTTAAACCACAGAAACCCGACCAGGACGGTCAAGAAGACGAGTGAGTGGGCTGGGCGTGGAAGGAAGCTAACTCGCAGCAGCTGGAAGATGTGGTCTATGTCTATTGAAACGCTGAAGAGTGTCGTGAGAACCATTAGTGCAGGGTCTAGGGTGAGGCAGCCCAGCAGAAATCCCAGGGCGGCGTGGCTTGCTCCGTCGAGCAGAACGTTTTCAGGTAGCAGTGCCATGGGAGGGCTTCTCTCGAAGGGTGGGGCAACCGTCTGCGCCAGAATGGTTAGCGATAGGTTTACTGCGTAGAAGATGGCTGTCGCGCCGGCTAGGAAGTTCCAGTTCCTACGTATGAATCCGCTTAAACTCTGAGTCGGGTTTGTTTTCAAGCTCCCGTTGTTCCCAAGCCTGAGTTGTGTAGCCCTCGCGCTATATGGGGTTATTGGGGTTGATAGTTCTTTGCCAGATCCAAGATCGACTTGAAGATCAGGTCAGGTCTCCGGTCTGGGGGATAGTCCTCGAACCTTGGGGATGTCGAGATGCCCGTCAGGACGAGGATTCCGAGGCATCCGCCTTTCTTAGCCATCAGGATGTCGGTCTCGGATCTGTCTCCTACGATAGCGCACCTCGTCCTTGGCACGCCGGTCGTTTCGAGAGCTGTTTCCATCAGTATCTTCTCCGGCTTGCCTAGGACGAAGGGCTTCTCACCCGTGCAGGTGGCTAGAGCTGATACGATGGCTCCGGCTCCCGGGATTTCTCCCGTTTCGGTCGGCAGGGTCGCGTCGGTGTTTGTCGCCACGAATCGAGCGCCCCTCCTGATGAGTCTCTGGGCGGTGGCTAGCCTAGCGTAGGTTAGGCTCCTGTCTAGGCCGACTACGACGGCGTCACATTCCGTCGCCTTGTCATCGACCATCTTCACGCCGGCTTCGTGCAGCTCCTCGATAAGCCCGCTCTCACCGATGGCATAGACCTTGTCTAGGCCCTCCGACCTCAGGTACCTCGCCGCGCAGTAGCCTGTCGTGAGGATCTCACCTATCTCCGCCTCTAGTCCGGCGCTGTTGAGCTCTCGGAGGAGGGATTCCCTGCTCCTCGTCGAGTTGTTCGTGGTGAACACTACCCGGGCGCCCCTCCTCCTCAACAGTCTGACTCCTTCAGGGGCGACGTCGATCGGGGTTCTGCCGATCAGGATCACTCCGTCAATGTCGAGGAGGAACAGCCGAATGTCTCCCAGAGGGGGCGGCATCAGCTTCAGCTTTCTCCTAGAGGCTTGCGGTTCCTCCCGACGATCCTTTGTTGGCGAGTTGAGTTCAGGTCGTTGTCTTTCTCCTAATCCTAAACCAGGCGTAGATCAGAACCACCACGAGCCCGGGTATCAGCACCAGTCCTTCGATCGCGAGAATCGAGACGACGTTCCAGGCGAGCAGTCCTCCACCGACAGCCGTGATCGCGAGGCCAAGTAGGTAGAGCTTTCTCTCGTCCATGACCTCCGCCGAGGCGCACACCACGGCTGAGACGCTCATTATCATCGTAGGAAGCGTGAAGGAGTCCGCGATAGCGGAGCTCCTGCTCGACCGCTCGTACGTCTCGGCGTACGTCTTGTAGTTGTTGATGGCTCGCTGGCTTTCCGTCTCGTACTGGGTCATGGTTTTCAGGTAGAGATCTTGGTAGAACGCGCTTGATGCCTTGTCGCCGAGGCTGTCGTAGTGCTGTGCGAGGGAGTTGTAGTATGTTGCCCATGTCGCCCAGAGGGCTGCGTAGCTCGCGGCGGTTTCGTAGTCGGTAAGCCAGTGTTCGCTGATGGCGAGTTCGCTGCTTGCCTTCCCTGAGTACTCGCTGCCCTTCATGGCGGAGTATCCTGCGAGAACAGCTATCACCGCTATCGCTATGGCGGCGTGCTTTCTCCAAGGCGCTTCAGCCTGTTCCACCAACGGTGACACCTTCCGAGATCGAGATGATCTACAGGTTCAGGATATAGGATAAAACATATTCTCTCGGCGCATGGCAGCTCGATAAGAAGAGGAAAAAGGATGGTGGTAGAGCCCTCACTGGAGGCTTCGGCCGCACTTGCTGCAGAACGTATCCCCGACTTTCACTGGGGCTCCGCAGGCTGGGCAGAAGGCGGTAGGGGCGGGCTGCGGCGCTTGGACCTGAATCACCACTTGGGTTGTTGGAGCTTGAGGTGCTGGAGCTGCGGGAGGGGGTGGCTGGGGCGGGGCTTCGGCTTCCTCACCCTTACCCTTCTTCGGCTTTGGTCCCCTCAGCCACTTCCTATAGTTCCTGTAGGCGTCGAAGACGATGATCAGCGCGACCACTATGATGATCGCGGGGACGACGGTTGAGCCCATGCCCTGCAGCCCTGGGATCATGTTGACGGCGTCGACGCTCGTCTTCCAGGCTACGGGTATGCCCGTCGCTATCAGACCGAAGACGCTCAGCGCTCTTACAGTGACGAAAAGCGGTTCGGAGGTGGCTTTGTAGCTCTTGCCGCCCCACTCGTAGGAGACGACTGTCCCTGGGAACGTGTATCCCCCTTCCCTGGAGAGCTGGGCCGTGTAGGTGTGCTCCACCTTGCCGGGTTGGGTGCCGACCTTGCCCGCGATCCGGCTCCACTTCATCGTCGCGCTCCCCTCGACGAGTTTGGCGCTCGTCGGGTAGTACGAGAAGAGCTTGGTGTCGTCGAGTACGACGTTCTCAGCGGCGGTGTCGTCGTCGTTGGTTATGGTTATGGTCACCTTGATCCAAACCCCGGGGTCTCCCTCGGATGGTGAGACCGTCTTCACCGCCTTGAGTTGTAGCGGGAAGCGGTAGGTGTAATCCACTGCGATCAGGCTCGCCGCCACCGGGGCGCCTGTGCTGAGGGTCGTGACGACCGGCGTCGGGTTCTTCGGGAAGGCTATCTGCAGAGCCGAGGTCACGGCGGATGACGGGAGTGTGGTCACGAGGTGGATCTGTGGCAGGTTGGTTGCGGCGTCGGGCACGATCGTTGCTATTGATGATACGTCCGCCTGGGTGCTGAACTTGATGGCCTGGGTCGCCTGCAGGAAGGTGGCGATGTTGAAGGTGAACTCCTCCGGCGAGGAGTGGAAGTAGTAAGCCCAGCTCGATCTGAGGCCAAGCACTGTCATGGGGGCTACCACGTCCGCGGGAAGGTAGTCCTTCGCGTACCCAAGCTCGCTCGCGCCGAATTCATTGATCAGGTCCACGACATATTTGGGGGTCATGAACCCACTGACCACCAAGGCGCCTTGCGGACCTCCAGCAGTCCGACCGGGAATCAGCTTATCCCAGTTCGGTCTAACGAAGTCGACCAGCCCATCCCGGTCGGGGAGGGATGTGTAGAACTTGTCGACTAAGGCGGACAGGGGTGTGTCTGAGCCGTAGATGGCGGTTGTGACCGTGTGTGTCCCCACTGGAACGGGGGTGGAGATGATCAGTGAGAGCGCTGGAGTTATGCCGTAGCCTGTGGAGAAGAGGTTGGCAGCCTCAGCTGCGCGCTGTTGAGCTACGTCCCCCGACACGTCTATGTAGGCTGTGATGAGGAAGGTTGGCGGCATCAGGTTCTGGTATCTCGCTATCTCTGCTAGAATCAGCCTCAACGTTGGGTCCTGCACGATCGGCTGGAGCGAGGACATCGTTGACTCCATGATCAGGGCGGAGTTCTCCTGGGAGACGAGGAGCATAGCCATAGCCCCTGTGAAGGCTGAACTCGAGGGGTTCACGGGTATTGTCATCTTCAGTGTATCGCCGAAGAAGACCGTGATGAAGGCGTGTCCCTCGGGGCTGACCTCGCCTGCCAGGGCTTCAATGAAGTAGTCCGGCGGGGCTTGTCCAAGCGGTGCGGAGGTGGCAGCCACCCTCGCAATGTTAGCGTTGACCAGGAGAAGCGATACGATCATCACAAGTCCGAGTGCCTTGATCGCGCCTGCTGGTGATATTGAACCGGCTTGCGCGGATCGCCCAGACCACTTCAGCCTGAGGCCTTCGATCCGCCTTCTGTTCAGGTTCTCAATCCTGTAGCCGATCTCGCCTCCTACGAGAGCTAAGACTGCAACTATGATGAGGTTCTTGGCTATGTTGGGGAGGATCAGCGTCGTGACTAGGTTCGTGGCGAGCGGCACGATCTGACCTGGCGATGTGAGGGGTGTTGCCTGGACTTTTGCGAAGATGTCCGAGACCAGCGGTGCCGTCAGGATCGAGGTCAGTGTCGCGCCCTTCGGGGTTGGCGGGAAGGCTAGTAGTACGTTGGCGAGCGTGATGTTCATGCTCTCGAATATCTTGAACATTCGGAACCCGGCTAAGCCCACGAAGACGAGCATGGTGGGGTAGACCTGTATTCCGGTGAGCAGACCGGCGATTCGTTTTCTGACCACCAGACCGGTCACCAGCCCGACCGCTCCCCAGATCACAGCTAGCGTGGTCTCCTTGAACGGGTCGGCGAAGAGGAGGTAGATCATGGCTAGGAGTATGTGTAGCGAGGTGCCGAAGACGGGTCCGAGCCAGGCGATCATGAGGCTGAACCCCTTCGGTAGGAGCGTGTAGCCCAGAGCGAACGCTAGGAAGACTCCGACAAACCATCCGACGATCTTTCGCAATGGCTTCACCTTCTTGGATGCTTACGAGTCACTTTCCCTTTAAAAAATAAACCTTCTCTTTCGATAGCTTTGAGCAAAGACGCGATTGTCATTCTAGTCTCATTTTGGCTAGGTCGTGTCTCTCGATGTCCTCGGCGAGAGACCTCATCGTTGTGAAGCTGTGTCTCCTTAGCAGGCACCTCACCTTATCGGGGTCGACCCTCTTCGTGTAGGAGGTCTTCAGGACCCTCTCGGTCAGGTCCATTGGGAGCTTGGGAAAGGAGGCGAACTGCCACGGGTGCACACACATGACGGCTGGCTGTCCCACGCGGTTGAGCTTCTGTATGAAGCTGGATATCGTTGCAGCTGGGAGAAGCCCGATGAAGAGACCGGATCCGAAGGGTATCTCGAAGCTCCCTAGGGAGTCTTGCAGAGTTCGCGGAAAGGATGGCATCATCTTTCTGGAGGGGTATGTGGACACGGGGATCTCTGTCACACCCCAAGCCTTGAGCAAGGCGTCAAATGAGCCGTAGATCGATGAGTCGTACTCAAACCCGTTGGAACGCAGCAGACGCAGCTCTTGGCAGGTTATGTCGATCTTGGGCGCTCGGAATCCGCGAGGCTTGAACCTCTCTAGGAGCCTTCGCCCCCTGTCGAAGTCGTTCCTAAGCTCACCCCTGTTTTGGTGGGTGTGGATCGATCCGTGGTACGCGATCTCGTGTCCCCTTCGGGCCACTTCTTCCACCAGTCTCGGAAACAGCTCGTAGACCGTGCTCTCGACGAAGAAGGTGGTCTCGACCTCGAACTGCTCGAGCAGGTCCAGAAGCATCGTGGTCGTTGTGACCGTGTGGCCGCGATCTTCGTGGTCGTCGGTGTTGGCTCTGTCGTAGAAGCAGTGCCAAGGCTCCAGCTCGACGCTGAGGACGTTGCCCTCAAAGATCAACCTAAGCCACTACTACTGCCCTAAACTGTGTAGTCGAGTTTTTAACTGGTATCCCAGGCTTGTATAATCTGTATAATCGTGCATCATGTCTACCTGTGCGATATAGAGGTTCAGCATCGATCACGACTAACGTGAGTGTCCAAAAGCCGAGGCCCCACGAGTCAGGCTGGGTTTGAAGAAGCCAAAAGTTGGGGGATGGAATCCACGTAAACAAACGTGCTCAACAACCTTTGAGGCAGTAGTTGATTGGTGCTGCAAAGAATAATGAGAGGTTTATTAGAAGGCTGAAATGTTCAATTAAATAGCCCGGAACAAGCCCGGTGGTGTAGCGGCTAAGCATGGCGGGCTTTGGACCCGCTGACAGGAGTTCGAATCTCCTCCGGGCTACCAAAGACTACGCTCTATTAGTAGGAATCAGCCCTTCAACGAGAATTCACGCCATAACCTCATGAACAGCAGGAAAACCGCATGAAACCTCTCCTTGCGAGGGGCACAAGTCAGCCTATCCACTCTGTTTCAGGCAGACCTTTCAGATGCTCGTCTCCTGTAAGCACCCTAGCTTTGAGAGTCCTCGCTGTAGCTAATACTATTGCGTCGAAGAGGCTTGGAGTTCTGAGTCCATTCCTCTCCGCTTTCTCGAGAAGGTCTATGTAGGATTTGGCGGATTCAAGTGCAACTTCAGGGCTGATCGTAGCTATCTCCGAGGCTCCAACAATAGTCTTTAGACGCTCTGCTACTGTCTGACCGTTCATCCCTTCCCTAACGTATTTCCTAGCAACCTCAGCCAAAACCACATCGGGTGTATAGGCTTTTTCGGCGCCCGTCAGTATCTCTCTGGCCTTGTCGCCCTTTCTACTGCCTATGAATACCTCAACCCATGCGTAAGCATCAACTACGATCTTCACCACGATCCTCCTCAGTGAACGACTTGATTCGCCCCCTATCCAACCCAAACGCCTCATCCACAACCGTTCTGCGATGTTCAGTCACAAGATCCCGCATGACCTCATCTAAGCTATCCGCTCCCAGTTTGTCGCGTAGCCTTTTCAACATCTCAAGTGTGTCCTTTGACACCCTTATCGTAGTGGAGCTGACCATTGTCCTCTGCCCTCTAATATATTAGCATATTTGTATATAAGTATGCTGTTGACCCATCGCAAAGGTAGAGGTATGGCTTTTTTCAAGTCCTTGATAGCGGGAACAAATACAGGAGCGTACTGACTCGGGAGTTGATAATTAGGTCGAGTCTTGGAAGAAGCTATGTCGATGGTGCTTTGATATTTACAGTGTCTGATCGGGGATCGAGGTCTTATGGCAACAAAGTCTGAGGAGTGGAGTTATGAGGTGATGTGCGCAGGTCAACTAGCTGCAGCCTTGGAGGTTAGCGGGTGGCCGAAGCCGGGGAATGTCCACCGCACCGCCGATTTTCCTGACACTCGGTTTGAGCATTTCATAGCTGGCTCCATAGCCCTGGGACCGGCTTTGAGAGAGGCGGCACGTCGAGGTATTCGGGTCGGTCTGGGTTCCTTGGAGCCTGCCCGGATCAGGGTAGGTCGGTACGTCAAGAAGTCTGTTCTCGATGTGAAACGATGGCATAGGGGTGGAAACACGCACCTAGGTGTGAGTCTGCTGTTTGTGCCCCTGAGCGTTGCTGCGGGCATCGCTCTGGCGCGACGCAAGACCATAACCTCAGATGGTTTACGGAGGAGCGTGGGGGAGGTTATGAGGTCAACCACGCCGGACGATGCGGTGGATGTCTACGGAGCCATCACCGAGGCTGAGTCGGGTGCACTTGGGAGGCTTGAGCCGAAGGATACGCTTGATCTGACTGATGAACGAGCGAAGAGGCAACTGATACGGCAGGGCGTAACCCTGTACGATGTTATGGAGAAGTCCTCGAGCTGGGATAATGTGGCAAGGGAGCTGACCACGGGGTACAGCGCCTCCTTCGAGGTGGGCTACCCGACCTTCCTCAAAGTCTATGAGGATACCAGGGACGTGAACACGGCGACGGTCCACACCTTCCTAACCCTGCTTTCAAGGTTCCCCGACACCTTCATAGCGCGGAAGCTCGGGACGCAGGTCACCCCCGAGATCTCTGAAGCGGTGAAGATAGGTCTCAAGACCTCTCGAAAGTTCTCGGAAGAGGCAGAAGCGACGCTGGGTTGGGGAGGTCTTACGACTCCTGAGGGAAAAAATGCTATAGTCAAGCTTGACAGCAAACTCCGGAGCCCGAGGAACGAGCTAAATCCCGGAACAACGGCTGACATAACGGCTGCCTCCCTGTTTGTGGTTATTCTGACGGGCTTCAGGCCTTGAAGTTTGAGTGAGAGAGTATCTTCTCTCCACTGGGAAGATTGAAAGCTACGATTGAAGGTTGATAAACAACCCAACTCAAACTTTGTAACAGACAGGTCTCCTCCCGGTTGGTGCTCAACGTTGAAGTCTCGGAAGTTAAACCAAGAGATCTTAGATAGCATTCTTAGAAACTATGATGGAGATGCGGAGGGAGTGGTTCTCTTCGGCTCGACCGCGAGGGAGGAGACAGATTCTAGGAGCGATTTGGATGTTCTAATATTCACCAAGGACGCGGAAGAAAACAGGATAAAACGTGATCAGCGGGCGTACTTAGCACTTGAGCCTGTCCGAGCGAAGTTCAAGAGAGATACCACGGTCGTGACGTTGAAGATTGAAGAGGTTCGCGATGTCACGCCGTTCTTGATGAACGTGGCTTACGATGGCATCATACTCCTCGACCCCAAGGGGAGGGTGAGTGGGCTTCTCGACAGAGTAAAAAGAGCCGTTGAAAAGGCAGGTTTCATCCGATACAAGATCGGGGATGCCTATGGGTGGAAGTTAAAGAGACCGTTGAAGCCAGGTGAAGACATCACCATAGAGCTGGATAGCGATGCGCACGCGTGAAGAAGCCGAATACCGGCTGTCCCTCGCGAGGTCAAATCTTAACGATTCCAAGAAGTTCGCAGATGACAGACTGTTCCACTGGGCGGTCCTAAGTGCCCAGCTGTCGGTCGAAAACTCTGCAAAAGCCGTCATATCCTGCTTTCGGATACCCAGTTGGCTCCACGACCCAAGCGCCGAGCTTAGGGGGCTGATCGAAGAGCAGAGGAGAGGCATTTCGGATCGTGTTGGTGGAGGGGCGATCGAAGATCTCTGGAGACTGGCGGATGCGGCGCGCGAACTCGCTCCGGAGCACGGAAGGGCGACCTACGGCATAGTAGATCGAAGGTTGATGCCCGCAGAGATATACGCCGAAGCCGAGGCAAGGCGGGCGCTGTCTTTGGCAGAAGACGCGTACAAGACGGCAGAGAAGTTCATCAAGAGCTGGTTCCTATGAGTCTTTCTTGATTTTCATAACACGCAGCTGAACAGCCACGCTCCGGCGTGTTGTCTCAGGGGCGATTCTCATGTTTCCTGACGATTCTCCACTCCCTCACGACCTCGCAGACGGCGGGATGTCCCTCAACGTCTATGCTCATGGCTTGGTGGTCGTGGGTGTAGTGTATCAGGCGTGGCCTCGATATCCTTCGACCGACGCAACGAAGCCTCTCACCTACGATTCGGCTGGGTTGTTGGCTCAGCCCTCTCCTCTCGCCACAGTTCCTCAAGGGTGCTGTTTACTAGCGAGAGATCGATTCGGAGAGAGTCGGCGATGTCTGAGGCCCATGCTCTGTCATTCTTGTCCAAGAACTCGAGTATCTCCTTGCGCGCTTGTGCTCTTGATACTTCGCGGACTTTCATAACCTCCACACCGCGCAGCTGCTCCGCGTAGTTTCTGATGGCTTCCCTGATGGCTTTGGATTTGGAGCCGCCGAGCTTCTCTACTATCTTGTTGAGCGCTTCAAGCTCCCCCTCATCGAGCTGGACGGGATAGACGTATCGCTTCGTTTGTTTCGCGGCCGTCAAGTTGATCGATTTTATACAAGTGCATAAACTAACATAAATCTCCTGTCAAGTCAGCGGTAGGTATCGAGCGTTGCCTACTAGGGGCTCTTCCGGCGAAGTTTGGATGTAATCTTCCGTGGCGAGTGTTACTCATGAGTGAGGCGAATTGGGGTTTGTCAGTGGACGCCTAGGTTGAAAGGCTTTCCACTCGTCACTATCTCGTGTGGAGCTTTTTCCTTCCACTTCTTCAGGAAGGGGAGGTCCTCCTCTTGATTTCTCAGGTCGTCGGGCAGCATCTGGGGAATCTCCTCGATGATCGGGTACCAGCGGAGGCACTTGGGGCAGACGATCAAGCCCTCCACGACCTCCTCCTTCTCCTCGAAGACGTGCAAATCCAGTGGGTAGTACTTGCAGATCGGGCAGGCTAGTATGTCCATCAGTCTCCTCTTCAAGGTTGGTCATTCCCTTTGTTCTACTTGACTATTCCAGTGATTGTGCTCTCCGACTGGATTTCAATGTTTGGCCAGATCCTGCTCTCCCGCGTGATGCGGGTCCGGTCGCCTATCCTGCATCGGGGGCCGACTATGGATAGCTCGTCGATCCTAACCTTGGCTCCTATAGTGCACTCCTCCGCGACCACGCACCTCTTCAGGTTTGTCTCCGATCTCAGCTCCGTGTTCTCGTAGATGATGGCTTCGTTCAGGCGGCTCTGGGGACCTATCTCGACGTCGTTTTTGAGGACGGTGCCTGGTCCTATGTAGGCGTCGCCGTGGATGGTGGAGCCGTTCTCTATGACGACGGGACCGTTGATCTTGGCTCCGGGTCTGATTTTGACGTCGTCCTCTATCCACACGTTTCCCTTTATTTCGGTGCCGCGTGTTTCGGCTTGGGAGGAGATGCGTGGAGTCATGTTCCCCAAAACCCATCGGGTCGCCCTGATGTAGCCTTCCACGTGACCGACATCCACCCAGAACGCCCGTGTCTGGAATCCGTAGATCGGTAGATTGCGCCGTAGCAGATCGGGGAAGAGATCCTTAGCAAAGTCGTACTCCTTGTTGTCCGGTATGAGGTCGAGGATCTCGGGTTCGAAGACGTAGAGCCCGAGGCTGACGAGGTCGCTGAAGCACTCTTCGGGCTTGGGTTTCTCCGCGAACCGTTTCACCCGCTTGCTGTCTTCCAGTTCGGCGACGCCGAACCGCCAAGGTTTTTCGAACCTCTTGACGGCGATGGTGGCTGCTCCGCCCTTCTTCTTGTGGAACATCATCTCTCTCATGAGGTTTATCGCGGTCACGTTGTCCCCTTGGATCACGGCGAAGCGCTCGTCGAGGTGCTTCTTCGCTTTCTTGACGCCTCCGGCTGTGCCTAGTGGCTCGAGTTCTCTTGAGAACCGGAGCTGGACTCCGAGCTTGGATCCGTTGCCGAGGTAGTCCATTATCGTCTCGTCTAGGTAGTTGGTGGTTATGATTATCTCGTCGAAGCCCTGTGTGGCTAGGGACTGGACTATGTAGTGGAGTATCGGCTTCTGGCCTATCGGGAGCATCGGCTTGGGCTTCGTGTAGGTTAGAGGCTGTAGTCTCGTCCCGAATCCGCCTGCTAAGACCACAGCCTTCATCAGCCGTCGCCCCTCAGTCCGTTGATGATTCGTCGGTTCATAGCTTTCGGAACCCTGTTTTTCAACCTTTCGTCATCGAGGGGCGCGTTTCTCAACCCTTAATTATCGATCTATCTCTCATATGAGATCGCTCGATCTCCTAGGGGGTCTCGGTCGTAACGAACGGTGAAACCGTTCTGATCACGGGTGGTGCAGGCTTCGTAGGCTGTCACCTTGCCTCCAAGCTCTATCGCTCCGGTCACCGGGTTAGGGTGATCGACAACCTATCAGTCCCAGGTAGCCGTGAACGGGCTGCTCAACTCAGGAAGGCAGGAGTGGAAGTTGTTGAATCGGATGTGAGAAGCCCGAGAGCCCTGACTCAAGCCGCCGGAAGGTCGAGAAGCATATACCACCTGGCGGCTCTCTCCAGCGTCCCGAGGTCGTTCGAGAACCCACGTCTGGACTACCAAATCAACGCTACTGGCACTGTTAACGTCTTGGAGATGGCTCGAAGGCTCGACGCGAAGGTTGTTTTCACATCATCGTCTACGGTGTACGGAGTGACCCAAGTGACACCTACACCCGAAGACCATCCGTGCAGACCAATCTCCTTCTACGGTCTCTCCAAGCGTGTGGCGGAAGAGTACTGCCGGGTGTACCACGAGACCTACGGGCTGCGCGTGGTTTCGTTGCGCCTCTTCAACGTGTACGGTCCTGGGGCTAGGACGGGAGTGTCGTATGACTTCCTCAAGAAGCTCCAAGCAGACACTAGAAGGCTTGAGGTGATAGGGTCGGGCGACCAGTCGAAGGATTTTGTGTACGTTGACGACACGGTCGAAGCCCTTGTGAGGTCTATGGAGAGCAGTTTGGCGGATGGCAACGCCTACAACATCGGGTCGGGTGAGACCACCAACGTGGTCAGTCTGGCCAAGATGATCCTGCGCCTACTCGGGCTCGAAGGCAGGACTGAGATCGTTCTGGGCAGGATCGAAGACTGGCCCGGCGATGTGGCACTCACACACGCGGACATCTCCAGGGCGAGGCGGGACCTCGACTGGGTTCCAAGTGTCAGCCTGAAAGACGGGATCGCAAAAACTATCGCTTGGTTCCTGTCAATCTACGGACCAGTCGTTCGATAGATCCTCTTGGCTGGGGGCGGATGGTGTGAGTCGGTTCATTCCGATCAACAAGCCGATGATTGGCGAGGAGGAGCTGGAGGAGGCGAGGAAAGTTCTGAAGAGCTGCCAGCTCACCAGCGCCGAGACTCAGGGGGGTTGCATGGTTCAGCGATTCGAACGCGAATTCGCATCTTACGTGGGCTCAAAGTATGCTATAGCTGTGAACTCAGGCACCTCCGCGCTATACGCCGCGCTGATCGCGGCGGGAGTCAAGTCTGGAGACGAGGTTGTGGTTCCCGCCCTCACCTTCGCCGCTACGGCGAACGTCGTGCTGCTCGTCGGAGCCAAACCCATCTTCGTGGACATCGACCCGGAAACGTATAATGTGGACCCCAAACTGGTTGGGAAGAGGCTGACCGACCGAACGAGGGCGATAATTCCGGTCCACCTGTACGGGCTTCCAGCCGACATGGATCCGATCATTGAGCTTGCCAAGTCGAGGGGCCTCCTCGTAATTGAGGACGCGTGTCAGGCGCTCGGGTCCGAGTACAAGGGCAGGAGAGCGGGAACCATAGGTCATGTGGGATGCTACAGCTTTTACGCGTCGAAGGTCATGACCACGGGGGAGGGTGGCATGATGGTAACCGAGGACGCGACAGAGGCGGAGAGGCTGAAGATGATCCGGAACCACGGCCAAGTCGAGGGGTATGGCACCTCGATCATAGGGGGGAACCTCCGGATGCCGGAGGTGGAGGCGGCGATCGGCAGGGTCCAGCTGAGGCGACTGCCTCAGTTTCTCGGGGCGAGGAGGAGGAACGCGGAGGAGATGACGGAGAGACTCGGAGAAGTTAGGGGTCTAGCTCTCCCCAGGGAGCCCAAGGGCTTCAGGCACAACTGGTACCTCTACACGGTGAGGCTAACCTCGAGGAGGCGTCGGCGGGATGAGGTCGTGGAAGAGCTGACCAGGATGAACGTCGGTGCTGCAGTCTACTATCCAAACCCCCTCCACAGGTTGCCGTTGTATCGTAACCGAGGGTATGGCGTGCAACGGTTGTCCGTCGCCGAGCGGGTGGCAGACGGGATCTTCTCGTTGCCCATAAATCCCGCGGTAGCTGAGGGAGAGGTTGGGTACATTGCGGACTGCGTCAAGAGGATACTGGGAGAAGTCTAGAAGCGGGAGATTGCTGAGATTCTTGAACAGACGAGACGCCTTGACGATAACTCTGCTGCTTAGTCTTAACGCAATCCTCATCGGTCCCTCCATCGTGGCCTCGGAGCACGTTACCAACGGTAACTTCAGCGCCGGGTTCGGCTCTTGGCAGCTACCGCCAACCGCGAGCCCTCGTGAACGGATCCTCAACGAGAGCTGGCTCCGTGGCGAGGATCCGTGCCTGAGCCTGACGATGTGGAGCAGGAGGGGCTTAGCCTACGACTCGAGGGTTGTCAGACAGAAGCTGAGCCTAGAGATCGGGCGTGGAGAGTGGTTCGTCAGTGGATTTATGGACAGGGCTGATATCGGGGCTCAGTGCGACGTACTGGCGATGTCGGTCGTGATGGTCCTTCTGGATGATAGTGAGAACATCCGTCTATTCAGATACTCACACACCATACATGGGGAGCTCGTTTCCACTCAGACCGAGGGCGTTGCGGAGGTCGGTAGAAAATTCCCCTTCAGAAGGACGCTCAGTACTGACATCAAGAGTCTCTGGGGGGGCACCGTCGAGAATTGGAGGATCGTTGGGTTGGAGCTTCGCGTAGAGTTCTGGAACACCTGGGGAGACGATGTGACCTTGAACGCCGTGTTCGACGATATCTCCCTCTCCAGCCGCGGGACTCCGTGGGCTCTTGCCGAGGCAGGTCTCCTATCCACCTTTGCCGCTATTGTGTTAGTCTCGTTTAAGGCATTCAAGAGAAGATGACAGTTTGGGGATCTCATTTAGTTGAAGACCCCAGCCAATCCAAAGCCTTGTGAAGGCTTTTGGGCAAGGCTTCCTTGATGAGTTCGAGGTCTTGGGCTTCGATGGGCTTCCACTTCTTTACTACGATCAGTCCTACCGCCACAAACAGGAAACCCTCCACGCCTACGATCAGCGGTAGCGGTTGGGGTGCCACATCCGTGAGGATCCACTCAGCAGCTAAGAGTGGGATCGCGAGGGTGGCCCCGAAAACCGCTGCCCTGACGACCGAACCCGTATCCACCGCGATTCTGACCTTTCCACTGAGCGCCTTGTAGCCCAGAACCGGCCCAACAATGAACATGGCCGTCCGCGCCAGGGCAGCTCCGGTCGCTGAGAGAGGTCTAGCCAGGAGCGCCGTGAGCAAAAGCCCCGCCGCAACCGACGCCATCCCAATCTTCATCACAGCCTTGGTTTCACCCACAGCCTGCAGGGCGGTTGAGAACAGCATCGAGTAAGCTGACAAGATCGTGGCTAGGGTCAAGACGGCGAACGGAACCGCGCCCGCCAAGTAGCTGGGTCCGTAGGCAACGCTAATCGCCGTTCTAGAGACGGCTGCCAGGCTCAGGCTAAGTGGTATAACCATGAGGTTGAGCACCCGTGTTGAACGTCTAAGAGGATTGGTTATCCCCTGCGCTCCGGTCCTTCCGTACTGAGCGGACATAACTGGAAACATGGTTGTGGTTATGGGGGTCCACGCGATTGAGATCACCGTAGCTCCAGCCGAGATCAGGTAGTAGACACCCAAGGTTGCCAAGCTGGAGGTTAGGGCATACAGTATAGCTGAGTCCGCCCAGCTCTGTGCAATGTTAACGATCTGGGTCATCCAGATCGGGTAGCTGTAGGCGAGAAGTGTCCTCGTTGGGAAGTCCTCGTTCGCTCGGGTGAGTTTGCCCCTCAAGAGCGCTAGGGAAAGTGCAAGACACGCGGCTGATCCCAGCAGAGATCCCACCACCACGCCCATAAGCCTGTAACCGACCCAGGCAAGGATCACGCCCAGCCCCCTGCTGGTCCCAAAGAACACCAAGTTCTGGATAGCGACCGAACCGAACAGTCCCAGCCCCATGAAGTACGCGCCGATAAGAGTCGTGAAGTTACCCAGGAGACATGCGGCAAACACTACTTGGAAGAGCGGAGCCTCTGAAGGTGTCCCGAGAATGGCCGCCGATAGCCAGGGCGATATGATGAAGCCGATCGAAGCTGAGGGCACGGATATGGCTAGTGTCAGCTTGAGAGCTGTTCTAGCGGACGCAGAAGCGGTCGTGGCTCGACCGCTACCAATGTTCTGCGAGATGAACTTTGTCGCGGCGACGGGTACTGCCAACTGGGTTATCACGGTGAACACGCCTATAACGAGGTTGAAGACGGGTATTTCTCCCGCCTCGGTCTGCGTGAGTATCCGGGCCACCGCCGCGTAGAAGATCAGAGGGGCTACATAGGACACCACGTTCTGAACCGTGATGTATAACGTCCCTCTGGCAACCCTTGCTCTCTGCAAATCCCCAGATCCAGCGTTCTACAGTTATGCCGCTTGAACCTTTCATAAGGGCTTTGTACTTGGCATGAGGGATAGCTCCGTCTTCGAAACGTATCTGAAGGGTGGCAAGGGAGACGAACTGATCAGAATGGAGCTCTAACTTCGGCAGATTAAGATTCATTCGGTTTTGGTAGAATCTGATTCATGAGGTCCACTGCCTTCTCGGCTTTTTCTACGGCAGATTCGGCCTCACTCTTCCCATATAGGTCCCATGGTGTTAGTTCCCTAAGTGGTTCCCCATAGGTTGCCCTACCGTGCTCTGGAGCCAACTCATGTGCTAGCCTCGCCAAATTCAATGCTCGCTCCCTCGCTGCTTTGGGCAGAGTACTGGTCACATCGAGGAGCTCGGCTGATGGGTCATGGCTCCAACTTGGAATCCGGTAAATGGCTATAACCGCCTTTGCGGCGTTTTCAGCGGAACGCTGGGCGGAATCAACGGTTCCTCTGTAATCTCCTATTTGAAGCGCTCTCTCAGCGTCTTCCAGGTGTCTCCTCGCCATTTTGGCTCTGTACTCTACCTCGGTCTTCGGGTTGAGCTTCACGGTGGCTTGACCTCTATCTCCTTTAGGGGTTTGGGCTCCTTGGGTTTCCAGCCGTACTTTCCGTCAGGAGTTCTGTATCTGTCCAGTCCTGCTCTCTCAACCGCCCCTCGTATGTTTGTGAGTAGCTTCGTCAACTTTCCTCTTGGATCGTAGAGGATCTTGGAGTCCCAAGCGATGTTCAGCAGAAGTGGTGTCACTTCTAGGTTCTGTGTGAAGAGCTCTCGCTCATCAATGTCGACGATCGTCACGTCCCCGCCCCTTGGAAGCCCTTGATATGCTGCGTCGTGGAGTTTTCTTCTCCTCTCCAAGTCTTTGGGAAAGTCCTTCACGACGATGAAGAGGTCTACATCGCTCGTTTCCGTGGCCTCGCCTCTAGCCACGCTACCGAAGAGGGCGATCGCGACGATCTTTTCACCGCATACTTTGAGGAGGGAGTCAACGATCTTTTCGAGCTTCAACCTATTCCATTCCCTTGATTCGTAGTGCGTGTATTAAGGCTGACGACCTCAGGTATTCGCTGTGACAGGAATCTTCTTGTGCTTTGGAAGCAATCAAGATGTTCTGTTCTAGTTAGAGTGAATGCGTATCGACGATCTTTTTGGAGCTACCGCCAGTTGCGCGCTCGTTTTTCTATCTATTCGAATGTTTTGAGTTAGAGGATGAACCCTCCACTCCTGTTGGCCTGTTTAGTTGCTCCTGCTCCGAAGGTTTCTTCAGCACTCTCAAAGATGACTTTGGCTCATCGGCTGGTACCAAGAGCAAGACGTCAAAAATGGCATGGTTACTTGCTGCTTTGAGGGCGCCCGCAGACAGTCCATCCCTTCGATTCAATCTCGCTGTTTGGAATCACGTGCAGCTGTCCATCCTGACCTGAGATTCTGGTCTTGCTGGGTCCCAGAGTTACAACCTTCCCCTCTAACTCGCCGATCTTCACCCTGAAGTCAACACCGAAGTCTCTGTCACCGCTCAATCGGACACCGGCCAGCACATCTCGAAGGCTCCCTGAAACGACCAAGCCACCGACTAGGATCACGGACGCCAGTACCAAGCCGAGCACCAAGCTCAGCTGCTGCAGGCCCAGAGCGTATGTGGCGGCTATCGCCACCAGGAACCAGTAGATCGAGCCTGAAGCGGTCAGTGCAAGGTTGACTACGGGCTGAGACACCCCACTCTTCGCCAAGGATCTTCTGACCACGAGCATCAGCACCTTCAGGACTATCCACGCGACCAGAAAGATGGTGACGAGCGACATCAAGCCGTAGGGCACGTAGAACGTGAAGAACTCCATGATAGGGTCTATGATCCTTGATATCTGAAGTGTGACGTGGACCCCGATCAATGTTTCAGCCACCTTAAGCGTTAGAATAGGATGCCCTGCTCTTTAAAGGTAGTCTGGCCAGTGGCAAAGTTGTGTGATCGCGTGGGGTTCAGGGCTTGTGCCCTCATACTCAGCAACAATCAAACTCCGTGTGCTTTGCCCAAAGACTTTTGTCGCTAGTTGTTCCCTTCGATTATTTGACCAGATCCACGTTGATCGGATGAGTGGGTTGCTCTTACCCCGGAACAGTTTGGACGGTGCCTTAAGCTGAAAGGCGGCGACTGTTTGGTTTCGATCATAGTACCGTGCAGGGAGGCGGATGACTACCTGAGAGAGTGCCTCTCACACTGTCTTGAGCTTGACTATCCCTCCTTCGAGATCGTGGTGCTGCCTGACGCCCAGCCTTCACAAAAGATCGTTAGCGATCCAAGAGCCAGATTCGTTCCAACTGGATCGTCAAGGCCGTCTGTCAAAAGAAACATAGGGATAAACGCCTCCAACGGCGAGATCTGCGCCTTTCTGGATTCAGACGCCTATCCTCTCAGAAACTGGCTTAGGAACGCGGTGAAACACTTCGAAAGGTCCGAAGTGGCTGCGGTAGGAGGCCCAAGCATAACTCCCCACAACGTCAACCCAGATCAGATGGCCGTGGGAATCATCGTCTCTTCCACGATCGGAGCCGGAAGTCTCTCATTCAGGAATAAACCCGAACGGTCACGGGAGATCGACGATATGCCCACGTGCAACATGCTAGTCCGTAGATCGGTGCTGGAGAGGCTTGGGGGATTCAACGTGGACTACTGGCCCGGAGAAGACACCTACCTCTCCCTCCAGATAGTAAAGGAACTTAACATGAAAATTTTATACTCACCCGACGTGGTGGTCTATCACCACCGCAGACCCCTCTGGAAACCCTACCTAAGGCAGGTAGCCAGGTTCGGTCAGCACAGAGGGTATTTCGCCAAGAGGTTTCCTCAGAACTCTAGGAAAACCCTGTACTTCGCACCGTCGTTGTTAGTGATAGCGTTGGTCGCAGGAATACCGCTATCACTCCTCAGCGAGGGCTTGAGGATTCTTTACCTCGCCGGGGTTGCGGCATATCTGGGGGTCTGCCTCGCCCAGGGCTTGACCACAAAGAGCCTGAAGACGGCGTTAATGGTTTCAGCAGGAACTGCCCTAACCCACATGACCTATGGGGTCACCTTTATCATGGGGCTAGCGGCGAGCGAACTGAAGGAGTAAAGAAGAAAGCTGTCACAGGTTTATCTCTCAACGCCTGAGAGCACCCATCCTAACAGGGAGTAGATTCATCCCGATTGATCAGCACAGGGCTTGTGGATTTCGAAGAATGTGCCTCTCCCTGAAGATAGGCTCCTGTGGAACCAGAGAGCAGAGATTATATCTGTTAAACGGGAACCACCTAGTCGAACTCGATGAAGATAGCCATCAGCTATCCTCCGCTGTCGAGCAACAAACGCATCCCCTTGCTCTCTCAGAAACCAAACCAGACCAACCTCGAAAAGGTGGAAGACTGTGAAGGATTTCACAGGTGAGAAAAATCCGTTCTATGGTAGGAAACATACGGAAGAATCAAAAAGAAAAATTTCGCTATCTCATAAAGGCTCGATTCCTTGGAACAAAGGTAGGGTTGGAATTTACTCTGAGGAAACATTGTCGAAAATGAAAAGACCAAAATCAATGGAACATAGGAGGAAGCTATCATTAAGTCGACTTGAAAAGTTTAGGAGAATCGCAGCTGAGGAGACAATGAAATTTGAACATGACCTCAGCGTTGATGAGGTGAAAAGGATAGCGTTTGGCGAGATTCTTGGCACGATTCCCAGCGATGGGTGTTTGGGTCTCGCTAAGAACGATTTGGCGAATTACCTGCTTGCCTCAAAGGATGAGGAGTTCGTCGAACGAATCTCTGAAGCTTATGCTAAACTTGGTGTGAAAACAAAGGTGCATAGAAGAAACACGGGTTTATGGTACATCGAAGTTAGTAGAAGGTGGTTTGATGGCTTTCTTCCCTACCTGAAGAAGGAGAACGGCGATTGGACGTATTCTGAAAAAACTCTATATTCGCCCTACCCGGATCTTAAGGCTGCGATAATTCGATCCTTTGCAGATGCAGAGGGCACTGCTACCTGTACGGTTAGGGATGGGAAATATTGCAGCAGACACATCGCGATCTACAATAAGTCTCGGGAACTGCTCTCTCAAATTGGGTCGATGCTGAAGTCTTTTGGCGTCGTCTCTCATATTCATCTAAGCAGGCAGGCACGCACAGCAAACATCAAAAAACAAATGGTGAGCTTCCCCACCGTATATCATCTTACAATTAGTAATTGCAGAAATCTCAACCTATTCCACGAGTTGATAGGATTTGGAATTTCACGCAAGGAAAGAAAACTGAAAGAGATGCTTAGCTCATATGGAATTATTGAAAGACAATACCGATTAGGTGAATATGAAAAAGCGCTGTCGCTTTATGAGAGCGTTAAGAACTGCAGAGAGGTCTCTCGTCAGCTTAAAATGCCTCCACAAACTGTTCAGAATTGGATGCTTCTCGGGGTTAAACCGAGACTAGTTAAGATAGTCCTGATGGGTTCGCTATGAAGATATCCATTTCAAACCCGCCAATACCCGGTATTAAAGGTACGCCGACCATTTCGCAAAACAGACAATTCCAAGTCTTCTCGGAGCCGACATATATCTACCCTGTTGTCCCGGCTTATGCGGCTACTTTGTTGAAGGTGACTGGGTATGATGTGGTTTGGGATGATGGAGTTGCGGAGGAGAAGTCGTATGATCGGTGGTTGAGTGGTTTAGGGAGGGATAGTCCGGATGTGGTGTTGATTGAGACGAAGACGCCTGTGGTGAAGAGGCACTGGAGGATCATTGGTGACGTGAAAGATGCTTGCCCGGAGACTAGGGTCGTCTTGGTTGGGGATCACGTCACTGCGCTTCCGAGGGAGTCTATGGAGAGTAGCCGGGTCGATTTTGTTATCGAGGGAGGGGACTATGACTTCCTCCTCCTAAACTTGGTCGAGTATTTGGACGGCAGGACGAGTGTTCTGGAGCCGGGGATATGGTACCGGGAGGACGGTGAGGTAAAGAACACTGGTCACTTCGTCCTGAACCACGACTTGAACTCTCTGCCGCTCATCGACCGTGACCTGACCAAGTGGCGGCTTTACAGCGAGAAGAACGGGAACTTCAAGGTGACGCCTGGAACGTACACGATGGTTGGTCGCGACTGTTGGCACAGAAAGAATGGTGGCTGCTCGTTCTGTTCGTGGCCTACACTGTATCCTACCTTCAGGTCGAGGAAGCCGGAGTCTTTAGTTGATGAGGTAGGCGTATTGATAGAGAGGTATGGGGTTAGGGAAGTTATGGATGATACTGGGACCTTTGTTATCGGAGAGCCTCTGAAGAGGTTCTGTGAGTTGATGATCGAGCGGGGTTATAGCGATGAGGTTGTTCTGGATTGCAACATGAGGTTTGGTGTCCTGTCTGTTGAGGATTACAGGCTGATGAAGAGGGCCGGGTTCAGGATGCTCCTGTTCGGCGTGGAGTCAGCCAGTCAGAAGACCCTGGACAGGCTGAACAAGGGAATAACCGTTGACGACATTGTGAGGGGCTGCAGGATGGCGAGTGAGGCCGGGTTGGAGCCCCACATCACAATCATGGTAGGGTACCCGTGGGAGACAAGAGAGGACGCTTTGGGTACTCTCAGGCTTGCGAAAGCGCTCATGGAGAAGGGCTGGGCATTCACGCTGCAATCGACGATAGTCATGCCGTATCCCGGGACGAAGATGTACGGTGAGGCTCTGGACAACGGGTGGTTCAGGGTGGATCCGAGGGACTACGATCGCTTCGATATGACGGAGCCCGTTCTGAAGACTGTGGACATGGAGCCAGAAGACGTGACGAGGATCTGCGACGAGATCTACAGGTCGTTCCTGTCACCCAAGTACGTGTTTCGACACCTAGCCAGAGTAAGATCCTTCAGAGATCTCAGCTACTCCCTGAGGGGCGTGGCAAAGGTTCTGGGACACATAAGGGACTTTGCGAGACGATAGAGGTCATATCGGTAATGAGCATTGAAAGTGAAAGATGGCCTCTCGTTTCGGTTGTAATCCTAAACTATAACGGTAGGGAGTTTGTAGGGCGCTGCCTAAGATCCGTGCTAGACACAGACTACCCCAACTTCGAAGTGGTTTTCGTCGACAACGCTTCGACCGACAAGAGCGCAGAGCTAGTCGAAGAGCTGTACGCGTCAGATCTTCGCCTCAGAATCATTCGCAACAATAGAAACTTGGGCTTCACCGGCGGAAACAACGTGGGAGGAAAAGCGGCCAAAGGAAAGTATGTAGTTTTCTTAAACAGTGACACCGAGCCCGACCCCCACTGGTTAAAGGAGCTCATCAAGGTCTTCGAGTCAGACCGTAGCATGGGGTGTTGTCAATGTAAGCTACTACTAGCGGAAGACCGAAAACGGATAGACAGTGCCGGCGGCTTCATCAACCGTCTGGGACTATGCGAGGAAAGAGGCTCAATGGAGGAAGACAACGGGCAATACGATCACATCGATGAGATTTTTCACGCCAAAGGAGCTGCCATCGCCGCCAGAAAGAGCACCCTAGACCAAATCGGATTATTCGATGAGACCTTCTTCATCAACTATGAGGATGTTGACTTGTGCTGGAGGACCTGGCTCAGGGGTTACAGGGTTGTCTTCTGCCCCAAGTCCATAGTGTATCACAAGAGCAGAGCTGTGACGAAGAGACAGAAGAACATGTTTCATTCAGCCAAGAATTGCCTGCGGATGTTAATCAAAAACTACTCGGGGATCAATTTACTCAAATATTCTCCTCCCCTTATCTCCTTGGAGATAGGTGCATCCTTGATCCTAGCTGTCCAGAAAAAACCCGATGCGATGCTGGCTATTATCAAGGCGATTTTTTGGAATGTGAAACATTTGAAAGACACTCTAAGAGAGCGTAAAAGATCCCAACAGTTTATCAGAAAAGTTCCTGATAGCTACGTCATGGAAAGGATGGTGCCCATAAGACTAGGTCTCAATCGCCCACAGTTCGAGTGATTGTTAGACCATTCTGAAACAAGAAAGATAGCAAGTAAGGATCACTCAGCCGCCATACTCATCTAAATATCCCACCTTCCCTTCCAAAACACACCCTAATAGTCGCGAGACACCTCGTCGAAGCGCCCGGCGACGTGAACGATGAGGGCACAGAAGCTCGACTCTCATGGACAATTAGGATTGTCCTAACTGTGACGCTTGGACCTTTAGGTAGCATAATCCGACTACACTTTGCGAGCCTCTATTTGAAGATGATGCGAAAAGAATCTTAGAGGAGTATGCAACAAACATTCGTTCATTCGCCACAAAGAACCTGAAGAAAAGCATCGTGGACATGCATAAGAGCATTGAATCGATGCATGGAGACTTGGATGGTGGCATTAAAGCCATACACTGAGACTTAAAGGAAGATATCAGTTCAATGCACGAAGACATGAATAAGCACTTCGGGAAGATGGCTGAGCGATCGAACCAGAAACATTGGGCGCGATGCCATGCAACTTTAGTGGGTTCTCGTGTCACCTGAGGGGATGACCGCGTCTCGGGAAGCCTTATCTTCATGAGTGCGTATGTTACCTTGGTGATATATGTGTCTTTGGTGATAAGAGGACTTGATGAGAAGACAAGGCGCGAGATACGCTCCGAGGCGGCTAGAAGAGGTCTGAGGCTCGCCCAAGCATTGAGGGAGGCTATCTCCGTGTGGCAGAGCCAGAATATGGCTGGGTCAGTCCAGTCTGAGCGAGATGCCAACAATGCGATATACGAGAGTGTGAAGGAAGAGTTGAAACAGCATTCCGGGAAGACAGCCCTGATCGCCGAGGGGAAGATTCTGGGCTTCTTCGACAGCCCAAAAGAAGCCTCTGCTCACCTGAGAGCACACGCCCCAAACGCACGCCACGCGATTATCACAGTCATCGGAAAGGACAAGAGGGAGGAGCTTGAATGGCTCGCCGGCTCTATGAACCTCTAAGCTGCTGGCCTTATCGAAATGGTAGAATGCCTGTCCTACCGTTGACCGTTACGTCACTTGAGGGCAATATGGTAGTTCGCGAGGAACCTGTCCCGCTCGACACAGGGTTCCATGGTAGCGTGCTCCTCTCCACGGAGCAGTTTCGTGGTCTAGAGAGGGCCGAGCTCCCCGAGTCTGAGTCAAGGGTCTACCGAACCCTGATAGGGACCATCCCCATGCGAACCGCAAGAGCGATAGTCGAGCTGCCGAACTGTGACCCCATAGAAACGCTGGTCGACACGCCAAGATATGGCCGCGGAATGCTACTGATCGGCCTCCAAACCGTCAGGACAACGCATCTTCTCCTATCAGGACCAAACCTTGAAACCTGCGTCGTCAAGCCTCGCAAACGAATCAAGGCTTAGAGGCAGGCGTCATCGATTAAAGTTTCGCGAGAGCCAAACCACTGAGCGTGCCAGTCTCCTTCTTACTCGACCACCTGCGAGAATCTCAAAGGTCGGAAGTTGAACTGCCTCATCCCTCCCGTGTCCTCATTCAAATCACAAAGGAGTCCCGCAATGGCATGGATCTGAGTAAGGCTCGGACAGGTGTTTTTAAGTGCTTTACTAAGTAAAGTTTTTAAAAGACGCCCTCAGGTACCCTGATCACAGGGTGCGGATGCAGTGCTGGTTTCTCTAACCCCTGAAGGAAAGATTCTGTTGACGCTGAAGCATGGTAACCACACCTACAGCGAATTGAGGGTTGAGACCGGGCTGAGCGATAGGTGGTTAACAACCAAGCTTAAGGAGTTGGATGTTTGCAACGCGGTTGAGAGGCAGGGGAGATTCTACCGTTTAAGCGGGGACCGAAAGTTTTCGCCCTACGAGCTGGCTCTGTACCTGAGTTTTCAGGCTGGGCGCATAGCGGATGAGCTGGCTCAGCTCCATAGCGTTCACGCAATCGTTCTCTTCGGTGGAGTTGCCAAGAAAACCGCCCATGAATACAGCGATTTAGACCTGATAATCGTGGTTGATGGCCCAGCTGAGAGTGCTAAGCGGCTAATCCTTCGGGAGGTTTCGAGGCTGGAGTCAAAGTATCATACCTTTGTTGAGCCGCTGATCCTATCGAAGGACGACTTCTTGGCAAATGTTCACTCACAGGAGGGCGGCGTAGTCTACGGCATCGCCGAGGGCTACGAGGTCTTGATCGACAAAGACGGACACCTCAGCCAGATTCTCCGCGACAGGGTTGAAGAGATCGAGCGCGAGTGCGAGTACCTGGAGGAGGAGCGGATATGGGTGAGAGCAAGGTAGAGGCGTTGTTGAATATCTCCCAGGTCAATTTCGCGAGAGCCGAGAAGCGTTTTGAGGCTGGTGAGTATGATTCTGCGGTCTTTCATGCCTCGATGGCTGTTGAGAGCGCCGCCAACACCTTGATTCTCAAGCTCGGAGGAACCGAGGCGAGAGACCATCGGGCGATCACTGGGCTAGCCGCGGTTGTCAGGAGAAAGAGACCGGACTGGTTAGCCGAGGAAGATTGCACACAACTGATTGAGAGGGGAAAGGAAATTCAAAGAGAAGTGGTGTACACGCGATATCCGCTCAAAATGGGCGGCCGCTGGACGACTCCGATGGAATACTACACCCGAGAAAAAACCGAGAAAATCATCGATGATGCTAGGGTTGTGGTTGAGGCAATCAAGAAGTACATCAGAAGAATAGCTACGTAGGACACATAAAATCTGAAGAACTATCGGATCGAATCACCCTGGATATCTGGAGTGTGAACCCGACTCCGAGGAATGGCCCGACCAACCTAAGCGTTAGGATAAGACACCCCGCTCTTTA